>Ga0364859_10347_pt1 | contig 27476 bp, 28 predicted proteins | sample ExccelAu500001D3_FD_206911 | JGI IMG/M metagenome (GOLD analysis project Ga0364859, IMG submission 206911) | Enriched cells from Trout Bog Lake Hypolimnion, Wisconsin, USA - BchlTB.Aug20.5000.01 .D3 | ecosystem: Environmental > Aquatic > Freshwater > Lake > Hypolimnion/Profundal zone | place: USA... | reverse complement strand
TTAAGCTGCAGAAAGGAAAACCTGACGACGGGTAACCTCATAGACTGAGTCAGCTGACACATATTTGAATTTCTATGGGATATACTCCCCGATGCTTTTTTTCGTGAAAGAATCGATGAAATGAATTAATACCTCGAAGCCTTGCTCCGATGATTATTTATTAATAATACATTTTTAATGAAATTTTAATCTTTCATTAATGCTTTCTTAAGGAATGATAGTGTATTCTTAAGAAGAATATATTTTAATACCTCCATAAGCACTATATCTTAATCATTGCACGTATTGATAAAACTCTTATTTAGATAGCTTAATATTTATATTCTGCAGATTACAGGATTGTGTTGGAATGTTGTGTGTGTTGCAGTTTGGCACTATTTTTGTAACGGCAGATTATTTAAATGACGATCAGGTTATTTGATAAGTTTAACAAATTGATACTCAATATTAATGATTCTAAAATCTTGATAAATTATGAGATCAAAAATTTTAACAATATTATTTATTCTTGTTATAATTGTTTTTAACGGGAATCAAAAAGTCTATGCGGATGAAACAAATAAAAGTCAGGATAAAAAATATCATCTCAATAGTCAAGAAGTCGATATTAAAACTATGATCGAAAAAAAATATAATGTTTCAGTTGGTAAGAAAAAATATGAAACAGCAGGCTGTTCAGGGTGTCATGATAATGGTATTTTGGGTGCTCCAAAACCTGGGCAAAAAGAGTTATGGACAACACGCATTGCTAAAGGATGGGGAGCTATTGTTAAAAACGTCGTTTCAGGTTTTAACAAGATGCCTCCCAAAGGGGGTAACGAATCAATCAGTGATATCGATATAGAAAATATTGTTGCTTATATGATATCATGAATTTATTAAATATGTAATGTTATCAATGTTATGCATTTCAATTAAAGTGACTATTTATTTAATCCTGTTATTAATAAATCAAAAAAAAAGGATTCTTATTATGCAAGGGAAAAAAATGCGAACGTTTCTTATTTCTATGGGAGCATTGGCTCCACTTTTATCTTTTGTGCCACAGGCATCGGCAACACCTGTATATGCACGCCAAACAGGATTTTCTTGTGCTGCATGCCATTTCGAACAATTTCCCTTGCTTAATGCTTTTGGTCGTAGTTTTAAAGCTAATGGATATATTGATTCAGGACTTGGAAAACAGGGTCGAATTGAAGATGATAACCTTTCACTTCCATCGACGCTGAATGCTTCATTTGTCAGCAAGCTCCGCTATCAGAAAACCAATGGTACAGCAAATACCGTAGATGCCGGACCAACGAATTATGGCAATATCTCGTTTCCGGATGAGGCGTTTCTGACTATAGGCGGAAGGGTATCAAAGAATATTGGCTTTCAAGTAGGACTTTCAGTTGTTCCTGATGATGTGACGTCGGGTAAGATTTTGTCTGACTTTAAGATGCCTATTTCGACAAAAGTTGATGACTTCACGCTGAGCGCTATTCCATTCACAACATCTGCACAAGGTCCTGCGTATGGTTTTGAATTGTTAAATACTGGTGCAGTGGAGTTCGCACGTGCATTTGAAAATGCAGAAGAGACTTCTGCACAGCAATATTTGGGCACAGCTCATGCGGCTTCAGGAGTAGCTTTAGTTGTTTACCACAAGTATGGCTACATAAATTACACTCCTTACATTATGAACCAGGGTAATTTCGGGATAAAACAGCCGTTGAATTACATCAGGGCAGTAGTTACGCCGAAAGCAGGCGAATGGGATCTTGGCGCCGGTTTCCAGATATGGACCGGAGAGTCAAAAGTCAAAATAGTAGACAATGCAACATCAACATTCACTACTAGAGATGAATATGCAAATGCCTGGGCTCTAGATATGCAAGGTCAGGGAAAAATTGGTAACCTTCCATTAGGCCTCTATGCAACCTATGGCAAAGCTGGAAAAACTACCAATCCGCTGGATCCTAATACGTACAATCCGAGTACCATTGGAGATAAAAAAGTCTGGACTGTTTCAGGAATGCTTGGAGTTATTCCTGATAAACTTGCCCTCGGTGCCGGATACAGAAAAGCAAATACAGGGTTAGATTCAGCCGATTCTGATAATGCTGTGACTCTCGGTTTGGCCTATATGCCAGCCAGAAATATCCAACTTCAGTTGAACCAGAGTTTCTATACGGGTGATACCCATACAAGTGATGTTGGTAAAAATCTTACAACTCTTGTCCTTTACAGTGCATTTTAATAGATGCAGCATCCAAACTTCTCATCCCATCCAGATTAAACATATGTCTGGGTGGGTTGATTTTACTGATTATCTGTCAAGGAACAAAGAAATACCGACAATGGCATTCAATCTATCCGGGATAAGACCGAATTCCGTAACATTTTTCCCCCAGAACTTTTCCATTAAGCAATATACTTCATACGTTTTTGATCCGGTATATTTTGGTTTAATAACAAACAGACCGCTTCTGTCGGCAAGACTCAAGAAACTGTACATTTCAATGGATATTGCATGAACCAGATTGGGATGATATAGTCGGCTGAAGAGATATTGTTGGCGCAGAGGTGTAGAGTAATTAAGTGCTGATTCCTGAAGCCCTGCAACTATTGGGATTTGGTTATAAGTGCCAAACTGATTATTCAAACTAATGAGACGATTGATATACGCATTAAATTCTTCAGATGAATATCCTGCACCGTGAAAAAGGTATTCGAGAGTCAGGTTCCAGTCTCCGTAAAACGTAACCTGACCTCCAAGCAAAATGTCATTAGCACCCTTTTTATCAGTTGGTAAAAAAAATGGATAAGCAGTTTCTGAAGGGTCGAGGTTTGGATTAGGGTAGTTTGTATTGACAAGAGAAGAATACAGGTATTCGGCATGGAGTTCGATCGCCTTTCCTATGGCAACTGATGTGTTAACTCCAGACGCCCATTTACCCTGCTGTTCAACTTTTCCAACAAATGAAAGATCAAACGGATCTATAAGGTGATACCATCTGAAGCCGAATCTGTTGCTGTTTATGAAAGGATTACTTGAGTTCCACTCTAACACAGGAAAATAAACCAGATCAAGCTCGCTATTATTTTTAATATAGGATAGCTGGAGAATATCGGTGCCTTTGATTTTGTTCAGGCGGTCTTCAGGATCCTCAGGATTTTTTAGCTGAGTAATCAGGTCAGTAGGGCTGTATGAGTAACCTACACCCCAGCGAACTTTTTTTCTGCCCAGCTGAAACGAAAAAAGGCCGCTCGTTGTCTGGTAATACAACTGATTAATCTTGACATCGGATATTTTCTTTTCAAAAAAGGATGGGTCTTTTCTATTAATGTATGCGTAGCCGAGACGTACCTCTGATTCAACTACTCCTCCCAATCCCTTGTAGGTGGTGTTGCCGACTAGAAAGCCCTCGGCACTAATTTCCGGCTGCATGAGCAAGTTGGAGGGGTTGAACAGCGAATGGCTCAGTGTGCTCTTTTCTCCCTCACCAGTGAGACGAAACGAACCGGAAAGGGGGAAGCTGCTTGAACTGCTTTCATCTTCAGCATGAAGGTGCGAATAGCTTCCGACTGCAAGCAAAAAGAAAAAGGTAAACAAAAACGGTTTTGTGACTTTTCCAAGACGTTTCCACCTGCAACTTTTGAATGAAGCAGCATGCATGAAAAGAGAGCACATGGCGGTATTATTTGTTTCAATTATTGCTTAATAAACAACCTCACTGTTAAGGGATGGCAGGTTTGATTTAAGAAAAAAACGATCGGGTGATTTTTTGACTTGCACCTTGCTGAATGTGAGGGTGGTCACATTGTCTGAACTAAGATGATCAATAAACTCGATCTTCGTGTTCATCATCCTGCCAGCCATTGTTTGGTATGCAGTAAAATATAAAGTTTTCATTTTCTTTCCCGACTGCAGATAGAGCTCTGCTTTTCTTGGGTAACCAGTGCCTTTCTCTATATAAAGATCAATAGCATGGTATGTTGCACTATTTGAACGGGCTAAAAGCTTCAGCAGCCAGGTTTCATAGCTCTGTTCCTTTACTGTCACAGTCTGTTCTCCAACCATATTCGCGTTATAATCCCTTGACCAGCTAAGTCTTGTAACATCTCCGTATGAAGCTCCGCCTGAAAGCTTCTGGATAGGAGTGATCCTTATAGGATACTGTGTTTTGTTTACATAATACCAAAGATTATCGTCAACCATCAGGAGAATGTTTCCCCTTTCTTTGGCCGGGTCTATATAACTTACCAGACTCTTGAAATAATCTCTGGTAAATACTCTGAACACCTCCTGTTTTTCTTCATTCAATTTCTCAAAGGAAAGATGAGCAATCATGATGAAATTTGGCCAGGGCGATCTGAACTCATCAGCTTTTTTCAGGATTTCAGAGGCTTTTATTGTGTCTGACTTATCTGTTATGGTATTGGATGACGTATCTGCTGCTCGAGATTCCTGTCTTACGACAAGTAACATCATCAGGAAAACAGAAATAATAATCCGCAATAAATATTTAAACATGGGTTAATGAATTTACAATTGAGATTTTTCTGATTTTAACAAACGTCAGCAATCCTGAAAATGTGGTTGATACAATGACAAGGAGCGATATCCAGGGCAGGAATTCAACCGCTGAAAATATATTGAGTCGGTATGGGAATGACATACCAGGAGGTGGCGGCATCATAAACCCTGAATTATTGATTATCCATGAAAAAATATATTTAAGAGCAATACCAACCACAACGCTTATAAGTCCTATAAAAAAGCCTTCAAAAAGAAACATAAGAATGATCCAGATGTTTGAAATTCCGATTGCCTTGAGCGTTCCAATTTCTTTTACCCTTTCCATGGTTGCCATCAGCATAGTATTGGTGCAGCTTAAAAAAACAATTACAACAATGATAATACCGGAAAAACTGAAGATGATACGGTAAGCATCCATAACGGAATTGTAGTATTCAGCAAGATCATGCCATGGTATAACTGAAAAAAGTGGTTTTGCGCTTGAACCGTTGAGCCTTTTTGACAATAGAGGCCTGACAGGATCAGTGTTCTCTGTTTTGTTAAGTACGACAACGATTTTAGAGACTTTGTCTGTCTGCATCAGGTTTTGGGCTGTTTTAATAGTGGTTAGGAGATAGTAACGGCTTATCGATTTTATGGTGTTTCTGACAATACCTGCAACTGTAACATCAACGACATTGACAGCGCCATCAACTGTTGTGGACATCAGCATAAGACCAGACCCGGATTTAACATTCAGGGCTTTTGCCATTTCTTCCCCAAGCAGAACGCCGTTGGGTGCTGTTTTTTTTAGTTGTACGTATGATGAATCGCTTAAAATAACCTTAACAGACATGTTGTCAAGCGAATTCCAGTACTGTATGAGTTTTGATTCTTTTACAGGGTCAACACCCATTCCCAAAAATGAAATTGACTTCTCTCCATTGGAAATAAGTCCGTTAAACTCTACCCTTGGTATTGTAAAGGATATATTTCCTGCCGATTCAATAGTGGACTGGAGTTTATCGTTGGCTTCAATACCATATTCGAGAGGGTAACGTTCCTCTTTTTGTAAAGCATCTTGCTTGAAAATCTGGAGGTGACCAGTACCACCACTTGCAGTAAAACCTTCGCAAATGGTCATTTCTCTGAGCCCAAAAAATGTAAAGTCCATATACCCGGCAATAATCGCTAATGCCGCAAACCCAGAGGCAGACACCAGAACAGTAATAAGGGTCCTTCGGCTATTGCGAAAAAGGTTTCTTAGTGCAATATTAATAAGTTTTATAATGGTCATACCGTATAATAAATCAGGATCTGATTTGTTTTCTCTTTTTCTCAGTTTACTTGTAACACAAAAGCCTTCCTATGGCTTGAAGTGAACGACAACATTTTTTTTAGCAGCTTTTCGAGTATGGTAATCAGTTGACCATTACCAAGACACAAGACTTTATGTCCTACAGGGCTGTTATCCGATTCTATGACCTGTTTGCACATGTATGGAATAAGCCCTGAAGATAGATAGACTTTATCCTTGTATTTCTTGATAATAATCATAATGTCTGACAGGGTGAATGTTCAGTGTCTACTGATACCTTTCCATCATGAATATGAACGACATTTTTAATCCGATCGAGTACGACTGAATCATGTGAAGAGATAACCAGTGTGCTTTTTTTCTGTTGGTTCAGATTCAAGAGAATATCGAGAATTCCATCACCTGTTTTACTGTCAAGATTTGCTGTTGGTTCATCGGCCAGGACAATCGATGGCTTGCCTGCTAACGCTCTTGCAATAGCAACTCTCTGTTGCTGCCCCCCCGACATCTCTCTCGGATAGTGATTTTTCCTGTCCTGAAGACCAACTTCTTCCAGCACTTCATCTATTCGTTCACTGATTGCCTTTTTTTCTAAACCTTTGAACAGAAGCGGAAGCTCAATATTCTCGTAAGCCGTAAGAACTGGAATTAAATTAAACGATTGGAAAACAAACCCGATTTTATGAAGTCTTAGAGGAGTCAGTTTCTCAAGACTCATCGATGATGTATCAATTCCATCGATAATGATGTTTCCCTCATCTTGTTTATCAATACAGCCAAGAAGATGAAGCAGGGTAGATTTGCCGCTTCCCGAAAGACCAACCAGCACAACGATATCACCTCGACAGAGAGAAAGATTGACTCTGTCCAGAGCTTTTACACGGGCGGCTCCATTGCCATAATACTTTGATACATCAACCAGCCTTGCTATAACTGTGTTATTCATTTACAGTCCATTCTTAAACTTACCGTTGCTGGCAGTTATGCCAATAATCCTTTGCCTCCATCAATAACGATGGTCTGTCCCACTATCTGGGCAGCGGCATCAGTTGTAAGGAATTTCACAACTTCAGCAACCTGCTCAGGGGTTGTCAGTACTCCTGAAGGAGTATATTCAAGGGTTATGTTCAAAAGCTTTTCAAGTTCCGGTACATCAATTACAACGTCAGTCATGACCAGACCCGGGCAGACAAGGTTCACTGTAATTCCTTCGGGAGCAAGCTCACGGGCATAGTGACGGAACAAAGCCTCCATTGCACCTTTAGTAGAACCGACTGCTGCATAATTGGGAATAACATGGGTGCCCCCTGGAGAAGTGATACCGATGATCCTGCCCCCTCTACCCATTTTTCCGACAAGCTCTCTGGTCAACTTGTGCACAGCAAAGAAGTTGATCTCAAATGTCCATTTCAAATGTTTTTCAGAAAGTTCCATTGCTTTCCTGTGTACTCCGCTTGCTGCACAGTGTACCAGAATATCAATGCGATCACAGGCTTTATTCAGTTGTTCTACCGTATAGGTATAACTCTCTTCATGAGAGAGGTCTCCTCTTATAGAGGTAATATGCAGCCCTCTTGAATCAGCTTCCTTTTCCAGTGAATCGGCATTTTTACGACTTCTCGCATAAAGAGCATAAACATTAGCCCCGCATTCAGCAAGGGTAAGCGATACAGCTCTGCCGATACCTCTTGTTCCTCCTGTCACCACAGCTGTTTTGTTCTGCAAATGTTTCATATTCCGCTGTCTCCTAAAGAACATCCTCCGTCAACGGTTAAAAGAGTACCAGTTATGTAACGAGCGTCATCAGAACACAGAAAAGCAATAAGTGGCCCTATATCACCTGGTTCGCCGATAAAACCGGCAGGGATGTGCCTGCCGATTTCCTTGCCCGAACTATTTTCAAGATATTGTACAATATGCGATGTCATAGGAGTTTTTATCAGCCCGGGGGCAACTGTATTGACGGTAATGCCGCGGTGGGCAACCTCAAGGGCTAATGTTTTGGTAAAACCGATGATCCCTGCTTTAGCGGCAGCATAGTTTACCTGCCCGCGTTTTGCATAGAATCCGCTTATTGAGCTGAGGTTGACAATTCTTCCGTACCGTTTTCCATACATCGATTTCAAAGCCAGCTGGCACATAGCCATCGTCACGATAAGATGTTCATGAATAAGCTTTTCATGAATCGAAAAATCAGTCTGTAAAAAAAAACCGTCCTTTATTTGTCCTGATGAATTAATCAGTATTTCAGGTGGTTTTCCGAAAGAGTTGACAACAGTGTCAAAGAGCATTTTAGCATCTTTATAGCCAGCAAGATGTTGTGAGAATATGTTAACCTTGCATCCCTGCTCAAGCAATGCTTCTTTTGCTATCTGAGCCCGTTCATGATTGGAAGCATAGCCAAGCGCCAGATCACAGGTTCCTGCCAGTGCTTTTGCCGCGCCAAATCCAATACCTGATGTTCCGCCAGTAATCAAGACAAGACGTTTTTCCATCAATCAGCCAGTTCCTTTTTTAAGCACAAGACATGCGTTTTGACCTCCAAAACCAAAACTGTTGCTGAGCAGATAATCTAACGTTATATTTCTGCTTCCTTCCGGTACATAATCGAGGTCACATTCAGGATCGGGGTCAGTCAAATTAATTGTAGGGGCAATTTTTTGACGCTGAAGCATAAGAATGCAGGCTATAGCTTCAACCGCACCTGCAGCAACTGTCGAGTGGCCAATCTGAGATTTCAATGAACTTACGGGAATTTGGTAAGCATTTTCACCAAATACTTTTTTTATGGCTTGTGTCTCAAGTCGGTCATTGAGCAGAGTCGATGTGCCATGAGCGTTTATATACCTGATCGCTTTTTTCTCAATACCCGCATCGAGAATAGCATCCTCCATAGCTTTGACAACACAGAGATTATCGTCCCTGCCATCAGTCAAGCGATATGAGTCAGAGTTGAAGGCATAACCGCAGACTTCTGCAAATATGGTTGCATTGTGTTCTTCTGCTGCCTCTTTTGTTTCAAGGAGCAGTAGTGCGGCAGCTTCACCTTTTACAAAACCGGATCTGCTTTTAGAAAATGGCCTGCTTGCTGTATGGGCAGGAACATCATCTGTCGTAAGTGTATGAAGCAGATGAAAATTCATTAACTGGCTTTCCCATCCTCCTGCGTCAACAGCGCTTGCAAGACATCTTTTCATCCGTCCGGATTTCAGCAATTGGTAGCCCAGACCGATTGCCTGACTGCCAGCTGCACATGCGGAATTAACACAGATCTGGTTTTCGGGCGGGATAATCCCATGACCTCTGTTTTTAAGCTTATCAGCAATAATTTCAATAATCCATTCAGCCCTGAGCTCATTCCATAGAAAGGTATCAGGATCATAATTTTTAAGCGAATCGATTACAATATCAAAATAAATACCTGCAGGGGTTGCCTGGACAATGCCGTCAATTGGCAAATTTGCCGGAAAATGTTCAAGAATCTGTTGTAAAGAATGTATTACATATCTTCCACCTTGGGTGTGAGCACCGGGATGTACTCCTAATTCCTCCGCTGAAGCAATCGTTGTCTTGTCCACAACTCCTCCGAACGGCACGGGAAAGTTTTTTCCCACAAGCGATCCCCTTACATCGACAATCCCTGAATCTCCGGCAAACATGCGTTTTTCGAATTCAGGTATTGAAGATCCGATCGGAGAAACGATACCGTAACCGGTAACAACGACATCAGGCATTGTTATTTATTCTCCTTTTTTTGCTGGAGAACTTTAATAATATAATCGAAAACATCACCTACGGAAATATCGGTAATATCGGCCCCTTTCTTTTCGGTGATGTAGTGCAGCGCCTCGTTAAAGTCAAGTGCAACTCCAGTTCGCTGTTCTATTTCATAACTGATATCAAGAAAATCAATGCTCTCTGCATCAAGGTCAGCCTTAAACATACTTTCCTTCTTGATTTCGCCTTCTGGTGCATTCAGAACAACGCGAATTGCTTCCTCGATCTTGTCGAACAGTTCTTTTTCCGATAACATTTATTCCCCCTTTTTTTGAATTTGAGTGATGATCTGGTGACTTATGCCGTAATATGACTCGGTAGCATTATAGTCTAAATCTTTCCAGTCAGAGTGTTTGCCGTCAGCAGTCAAAAAAAGCGCAGCAGCACCCTCGCAAAGGATTCGGTTTTGTAAAGTCTGCCGCCTTATTCGCTCAAGAATAATTGGATTTTCAAAACTGAATGCGCTGCAAACGAGGGCAGCATCAACTCTGCTCTCATGAAGATCCATTTCAGCCTGCTCAAGCGCATGAATGCTCCCGTAAGAAGAACTGTTGTAAACATTGAGCGGCCCGAGAATGCCAAGAAATATTCCCATCTGAGCTGCAGCCAGATTTGGTAACTGCATCAGAAACATTTTAGGATTACGATGCTTTTTGTATAGTTCCGCAAAGTCATCCCGCACAACATCAATCATTTCACGAGTTGATTTAAGATCTACAGGCCCATTTTCAAGAGCTGCGTATATGCCGACGCAGAAGGGAGATTTATCAAGGAAAGGCTGCATGACCTGTTGACCATGAAGACATACAACCGAAAGGAGAACGCCTGCCCTGCTCATAGAGCGGTAAACCTTTCGGTCAGGAAGTGGTGCTTTACTCTCTTCTAAAGCAAGAGATTTTGTCATTGGAATCCTCAGTGATTCCCCGTAATACTCAGAGGTATAAGGTTTCGCTGTGACATCAGCGCTTGGAACAAGGGTGGAACTCCAGAGAATTTTGCTCATATTCCTTCAGTTGTTGTGTTTCCTGTAACAGAATTATCTGCAGCTTTGAAACGCATTTTCTCAGGAATAGGTATATACCCAAACATGACCTCTGCCGAAGATATATGAATGCCATCAACTTCAACCCGACCGATTGCCGTGGCAAAAGATGTACGTTTTGCAACCTCAGTATAAATATAAGCTTTGTCACCCGGCTCAATCGCTTTTCTGAACTTTGCGCTCTTGACCGAAGTCAGTACTGGAAGAAAAAGGGGGGCATTCGCCATAATGCATCTACCAGCGAGTTGAGCGATCATTTCAATATGCAATACACCTGGAACGATAGGATATTCAGGAAAGTGATCCATAAAAAACAGCTCCGAACGCGAGAAGCACTTGACAGCAACTGCTTTTTTGCCCGGCTCCATTTCAAGAATTTTATCAATCAATAACCACCGCATTTATTTCAAGTTAGAAATATTGACAAATAGGTTTAGAAACTTAAAACCTGTACGCATCAAGTTCTACGGAAACGAAATCATAACAACCGAAGCAGCATACCGCTTATCATGAGAGAGCGAAATTTTGATCGATGCGTTTTTCAGTGTGCATGAATTATCGATTACTCTGACAAATGGTTTCCCATTCAAGGTGTTAAGAATTTCCACACTATGCCAGTTGAATTTTTTACTTATTCCGCACCCTAGGGCTTTTGAAAGAGCCTCCTTGGCCGCAAACCTTGCTGCAACACTTTGCATCATATCACCTTTTTTTCTACAGCTTCCAATTTCGTTTTCCGTGAGGATTTTCTGCAGAAATTTATCACCATAAAGATCATACGATACCCTGAGACGATCAACGTCAACTATATCCAATCCTATATCCTGAATTGCTGGCATAGCTGCTGATCGTTTTACTGGTTAAAATGCTTTATTTTTATCTTCGTCAACGAGCGTCAAAGGATCCCGTTTAAAAAGTGTCAATGACATGACATCATTTTCTGTTACTATCATAACAGTATATAAAATAAATATATAATTAAAAATTAAAGAACTATCAGAATTCTGTATTTAAGAGAAAAAAACCGTTTTACCTCAGCTTCAGGCTGTGATGAATCAGGATGGTCTTAACCAGCATGCTGAGGTCAAACCCGTCAGCTTTTACCAAGGAATTGTGTTCATGAAAAACTGGATCGATAACAGTCAATTTTACCTCCAGTTGAACAACAAGGGCTGCCTGAAAAGGCAGCCCTTGTTGACGTTAAAGCTACAATCCGAACCTCAAACCAATCAGAACTGAGCTGATTGCCGGGGTATATTTTATTATATTTCCATTAGTAACATCGCTCAAACCAAAATACCGATATCGCGCATCAAGCGAAATTTTATTGTTTAGCGGAATTGCGAAGCCGGCACCTAATTGATAAGCTAATTTTGTAGTACCATCCCAGTTATACTGATATCCTCCAGCGAAAAAATCAGTGAGAGTTATCCTGCCAGCCCCTATCCCTGCAGTAACGTATGGTTGAATGCCCTCTGTATAAAAATCATAATAGCCGTTTGCCAACACTGAAACAATTTCCCACTTTCCATTCACGCCGGCTAAGTTTAAATCTCTCGTTTGATAACCTAATTCACCTTCAAGCCTGACATTTTCAGCTCTGGAACCAATAGCACCAAGTACACTCACGCCTCTCTTGAGAGGTAGTTGTATCACGATATGGTCATTTGTGTCTTTGATGTTAAGATCATTTGATAATGTCCATCCAACATTGCCACTTACATAAGAATCGTATGCATAGGCAGGCGCTGTAAACACAACAAAGGAGAGAACAGCACACAACAGAAGAAGAAGCTTTTTCATTGTTCAATATGATTAATTGGTGGCTGAAAAAAAACTTGAAAGCATAGCGTTAACACACACATGTCAAAAATAGCTAAAAACGAGTAAATATAAAAAAACTATGTATCCCCTTGACTATTTCAAGCTGTCACGGGTTTGTTACACCAAGAGATTTGGCGACGAGTCCCAACCTGATTGAGATCGGGGGACTTAACTGATAATTGGACTCTTTGTTTCTGTATCGTATGCGAAAGAATTATCGAATCAACCGAGCTTCAATTTTAATACATACTGAACGTATATACGGGAGAATTCAACAATGCCTTCTTCGCTCAAACCTAATATGGGTGCATCTTTTTACGAAGGCGGCCCGACTTTTAGTGTTTGGGCGCCCTTTGCATCTCAGGTCTTTATTCGACTGGAGTGGATACAGCCCGGATTTTCAGAATTGGAATAGTTATGATACCTTACCAATGATATGCCTTGGTATGGAATGCCATACAGCGGAAATATCAATACTGCCCCCTACTGTGCCATTGTTCTTTCACAGGATTGATTAAAGGTTATTGCGAAATAATGCGGTACTGATGAATCTGTCTTGATAAAGCAGGATACTCAATTATTCAAAATATGGAAAAGGGAGTTGTGAAAAATCTAAGAATAATGGTTGTTTTTGCCGTAACATTAATAATACATAAAAATGTTTTAGCATTTGATGTTTCAGGCCGTTATTCGTTTAAAGCAAAAGGGATGGTTGGGAAGATGATTGTTAAAGAAGTCGGTTCAAAAATTACTGTTGACATAAATACTGCAAATAACATACCTAATGTTTGTGATCTACAGGCGACAGGAAGCAGAGTTAGAGAAAGCAAAAAAAGTGTTGACGCATATTTTGATTATGATGAGGATAAGTTTGAAATTATATTTAATCCAACTGGGGCAACAATTAAAATGTTGACGGAGGTACCCAGTATTTGTTGTGGCAGAGGTGCTTATTATGACGGAAGGTGGTCAAAGGATCGGCATAGGAAGACAAAGAATAAACCCATTCTCCTTAGTTCTGTTACGGGGTAGTTTCTTAATAAATGAATATAGATATGCTGTGTTTATTCATGACTGAGCAAAAAAAACTGATATCTCTGTCGAACAGTCTTCTGGATCGGTTGAATGTGTCACTGATGATGGAACCTCCCACCGGCTATCATTGATACAATTGATCAGCATGCTGATCAATTCCCGTTTTTGATTCGATTTCACTCAAGAGCACAACTCCTGCATCGCCGGCGATACTGCCACCTTGGAAAACAAGGGTGACTTTAATGTCCTTCACTCTGATCTGGTTATATTCTGCGAAGAGGATTGTATGAATATCTCTGTTTATTAGTCGAGATTAACTGTAAATAATATAATAAATTACAGAATATTTTTCGGCCATTTTTTGATTGTTTGATGAATTTTTCAGGCTTAATGTTTCCTTTTTATGGCGTACTTCAAGCATATTTGCTTTGTCGAGGCTCCGCAAGCTATTATCACTCCTTTTCCCAGGTATGTTACAGACTGTATTGGTATTCTGTACCTTGCAGCAGCAGTACAGGATATTGCTGAAGGCCTTGTTATTCCAGATAACTATTACAATGATCGTTTGTTTGAAAGCTTTCGCATGCTTCTGAAAAAACGTAGATGTGATCTTGTTGCGATTTCTTGCATGACAGGCGGATTCAACAATGCAAAAAGACTTGCTGAAATTGCTAAAAGTCATGGTTCATTTGTTGTGCTTGGCGGATTTCATCCGACTGCTCTTCCCGATGAAGTGCTCAAGCTTGAATGTGTTGATCTTGTTGTGCTTGGTGAGGGTGAAGCAACCTTTCGGGAACTTGTGCAGAAGGGTCCATCTCGTGAAGTCCTTGGAATTGCTTGGAAAGAAAATGGCACTATTGTTTTTACCGGAGAGAGGCCTCTCATAGAAGATATCGATTCCATTGCCTTTCCTTTAAGAGGTCTGAGGCCCTTACGATATGGGGAAAAAGGGAGTGATTACTCCATTGACACTATTTATACATCACGCGGGTGTCCCTGGGCCTGTTCGTTTTGCGCAAACAGCCGTATGCATCAACACTGGAGGAGCAGAAGCCCTGAAAACGTGGTAGAGGAAATCGCTCTTCTTCACAATTTCAAAAAGAAAAAACTTCTCAAAATCTGGGATGCCAATTTTTTGACCAATATCAAACGGGTTGAAACTATTTGTGATCTGATGATCGAACGGGGGCTGACGAATTTCAAAATTATGATGGAAACAAGGGTTAAAGATGTCGTCAGGGCAGAGCGAATCCTTGGAAAACTCAGAAAAATCGGCCTGAAAACAGTAGGTCTTGGTATTGAAAGCCCGAATCCCCGGACACTTGAGCTGATGAACAAAGGAAATGCCATGGGCGATGTTTCCCGTGCAATTAGCCTGATGGGTCAGCATGAAATTGATCCCGAAGGATATTTTATCATTGGGCATCATTCAGAAACTATGAAAGAGACAATGGCATATCCTGAATTTGCAAAAGCATTAGGTCTGTCCCTGGCTCTTTTCATGGTAATAACGCCTTATCCAGGCACAAAAATTTTCGATGAGTACCGTCATGATGGAAACGTCACCTCTTTCAACTGGGATCTGTACAATAATTTTTCTCCTGTCATTAAAACCGAGTATATGGATCCTGCAGCGCTCGTCAAGATGATGGCTTACTGCAATGTGGCTTTTTGCAGCTACCAGTCAATGCTGAAAAAAGAAAATAAGCGGGGGGTACTTTTTTCTTTTCTTTATGAGCTTTTTCAGACCGTATTTCTCATGCGGGTTAATATGAGTCTTGGTGAAAAAGAAATCAGTGAAGCGGTTTTTGATGCTTATCTCAGTTACCTTGGCACAAATCCTGTAATAGATTGCACAATTGCGGACTCTGGAACGAAACCTCAACAGGCGATTGTTGTTCGTCTTCAACATTCACCATCACGGGCGATAGATTGCGTCATCGAACAGAAGGGTGACAGGCGAACACTCTCCATGGTCACGCGGTTTGATGGAAAACCATCTATCGGTCCGATCATACGGCTGGACGAATTGGTTGCTGCTGTCTGTTCAGTGTCGATGGATACCCTGATGCATTTACTTTGTCGGGTTGAGCTTTTCAGTAATAATCCTGTGAGGCTGGCGGATCAGCTATTTCCTCTTTTTGGCGACAGGGAAGTGCGTAGTATGGTGGGAAAGTTTCTTACACTTTATATACGTTGTTTCCGTGGAAAAGGTTAAATTATAAGCCAATAAGTCTATCTTGAAAATATAGTAAGACGCAAAGATAGGACTTATCAATCAAGAAGGTTTTAGCTTGATATCGGACGAGCTTAAATATGTTTCCGTTACTTAAATATCTATGGGATGAAGTGGACTTCTGTGGAGCGTTTAATATTATTCATTTTAAAATAATATATACAAGTTATTGTTTGAAATACAAGCGAAATAGTATTCGGAAAATAGAGTTACGTGATTTCAAATTACTATAAGCTCCTGCAATTGTAGTGGTGATATCAGCTTCATAGGGTAATGGAGTTATTCCAATTAGACCTAAACTATATATTAGAACCGGAAATCCGTAAGATTTTAGAGCGGTTTCTTGAGCTATAAAACCAAGTTTTTGATATAAATAATTAGCAGCAATAGATTGATGGTCATTCGTGGTCGTCCATAATCTCAAATATTTATATCCGTTTTTTCGAGCCATATTTATTGTTGCTACCATAATTTCTTTACCTAAACCGCGGCTGCGTAATTTTGTATCTAGACCAAACCAATCGACCCAAACTTCTTCAGACTGATTATGTATCGTGTATAAGCCCGTAATACCAATTGGTTGTTTATCCTTAATAGCGATGAAATAACTAAGTTTGCTGATTGTATCTCGATTTGTTTTAGGCCAAATCCAACGAGGCAAAAGAGATCCTGAATAACAAATCAGAATATCCCTTGCTTCTTTTTTGAAAATATTTTTAGCTACCCTCCATGCAGTCAAAATATTAAACCAATTGAGTGGAGTAAGATTAATCAAAGATGTTTGCTTTTCTACTGTCATTATAGATTCTTATTTCTAGAATGAATTTTCTTGCCGCAAGTAGCTAAGTATCTTTTCAATAAAGGTTCAGTCAGTTTCGATGCAAGTTTCAGTAAATTAAACAACCCATAGTTATTGAAATTATACTTTCTCAAAAACAATACCCCCAAGAATTATACCTTGTGCATATCCCAACCCCAAAACCTTAGTTCCTGTTGGAACGTCATCAGAGGCAAGTATATCTCTGTAAATGTATGGCAAGCCGGCAGATGTCATATCACCATACTCATACATAACATTTTTGCTGAAATATAATTGTTCATCTGCCAAATGTAACAGTTTACCTATTTTATTTATATACTCAGCACCAGATGGCTGAATTGCAAAGACAAGCTTACCTTTCTCTTTATCATAATCAATACCAACCTTGTGGCATAGATTAACAACAAATTTCTTGAAATATTTCTTTATAGAATAAATATAGGCAAGTGTATCAACCTCTAATAAAAAACTAGGGGAAGCTGTACTAACTTTAGAGCAATTAATTGTATCGGGAATTAATTGCTGACTTAAAGATAATATCTTTAAGCCGCTCGGACCATTATTTATAATTGAACTTTGAGGAAGCAAGGAGTAACGAATAAATCCATCACTAAATTCAGAAAGAAATATTATATTCATTGGGTTGTATTTGCAAATATTCATATGTGCGCTATTTACTTCCGTATGAACAATATCAATTCTTGATTTATTTTTCTCAAATTTATTATACATCGACGATTTCAAGAAATCATGTCCCATTCTGATTGCCTGCAAAGATGCGTTACAACCACGGTGATAACAGTTTGAAATTATCGTATCATACCATTTGCGATTATTTGCAAGAGCGTCTATGGGATTTGGATCGATATAGCCAGTTGATGTGACATGAATAATATCATCAGGTTGTATTGTTATCCCTTTATAAAGGGACTCAACTAATTCAATAGTTTTTTTATAAATCATTAGTATTCGCTTATTCAGATCGGCACCATCAGGATTAGAATGTCTGTGAATCAAATCATCATACAATGGAAAACTTAAGTCAAAATTAACAAAGTGATCATTTTCAACAAGTTTAGCAGCCAAAATATCACTATAGTCACCTGGTCCGAAAACCATACACCTATGTTTAATCGTTTTACTTGTGGCGCCAAATAGCTTAAACGCAGAATTAACTTTTTTAAAAATTTTGTGAACTTCAATTTCTGAAGAAATCCCTGATTTAACTGCGATAGCTTTTGTAACACCTAACGTTAGCAATTTCAGTGAATCATCCTGTGGTAGAGGTTTCGATGATTGTACCGAAAAAAAATCTGTAAGTACAATTGCATTACTAGAGTAAACGTCCATTAAATTTAAATATTAATTCTTGAGTGAATTGAAGTGGCCCACAACCGGTTGACAACAAATGGCTGAGTTTAAGTATGTAACATTGCCTGTTCAGGTAGCAGATAGGCGATGCCCCTGTTTAACCTTTAACTCTTCTGTCTGCTTGTTTAGATTCGTATACTTATCTACTTGTTCTTGCACCGCATCCACTGGCTGTCCGGTAAACTTTATCTGTTGTACAGTAGCACAACTACTGATGCAGTCATCCTGTATTCAAAAATATGAAATATTCCTTTAATCCGCACTGTAATTCTACTCCGCTGAAGTAAGCTTTTAGATAAATATCCTCATCCTCATACAGTTAGAAAAAACAAATAATCTCATAATAATGAGTTATCGTCTTAAAAGTATTGGCACCACCTGATAATGATTTTCATGTCTTCCAGCAACCTAACACTATACGTTACGAATGCTTGGTGGCATTCTTTTTCAAATTGTAACCCAGCTTTTTCCCAGCGTTGATTAAGCTCCTTGCACAGTACTAAGGCAAGAACACTACAGCAAACATGCCCTATCGTATCGTCTCATACTGTTTGTGGAAAACGGTCGTGTGTCAAACACTGATTTGAGATCCCGAAAGACCTGCTCCACCTGCCACAACTTGTTGTCCTTGAGCGCACCCTCTTCGGTTGACAGTTCTTTCAGAATAGGTAATCAATACCCATTTGCCATCGAAGCTATGCTCTTTTTCAATCTTGTCTTGATTGATACATGTCGCCAGTATTGATTTTGAGGTAGCGGGTATAACCGCTAATATAGGAGATGTTTGAGTATTGTCAGGTAACGGCAGCGCATTGCTGCGCCACCGTTCCTTAAGAACCGTGCTTGCGACTTTCACCGCACACGGCTCAAGCCTCGACAAAGGCGCCTTCAGGCACCCAGCTCCACCACGGTATTGATTGCTTCATCTGTTTCTTACGAGCAGCAAAATACTCTCTCCACACTGGATCGCGTGGATTAGCACTTTCTCTGATTTTGACGTGCCGCCGGATTGGTGTGTCAGCTTCAATGATGAGTTTTTCCTCACCGTTTTCCTTTTTGGCAGCAAATATCCATTTTCGATTTCCACGGGTTTTGAAATAGTTGTTCATTACCCATTGAGAGCTTTTCTTTGGATGTCGTCGTTTTGCCCATGTCCAGAGCATTGACCAGATCTGTGAGTCTGCCCAAGCAAAGACTTCTTTTGCAACAGCATGCCGGTGATAGTTCGCCCAACCACGAAGAATGGGGTTGAGGAGACGTATGAGGCTCACCTGCGGTGTTGTTTTGTTTGTCTTGATGATTTCCCGCACCTTGCTTAGGTGTGCTGTAATGTTCGCTTTTGCCGGTTTGACGAGTAGCTTTCCGTTGTACTTGCTGACATTCCAGCCAAGGAAATTAAATCCTTCCGTGATATGCGTTACTTTGGTTTTCTCCGGTGAGAGCATGAGTCCCCGTTTTCCGAGAAACTTGATCAGTACCGGCATGACCTCTTGCTGCAGCCACTCTTTCGAGTTGCCTGTGATGACAAAGTCATCGGCGTACCGCACCATGTGCATTTTCAGGCCTTGTTGTTTAGCTCGCGGGAAGGCTGTTGCGAGCGCCTTTTCAAGACCATCAAGCGTCATGTTTGCCAGAACCGGGCTGATAATACCGCCTTGTGGCGTGCCTGATTCTGTAGGAAAGAGCTTGTTATTAAACACAAATCCTGCTTTGAGCCATTTGCGGAGGATTGAGGTATCAACTGGTATGTTGTCGATCAGCCACTGATGGCTGATAGCATCAAAGCATCCTGCAATATCGGCCTCAAGTACCCATTGTGCGGAATCGCGCTTGGCGAGGCAGATGAAACATTGTTCTGCCGCCTCGATCCTTTACCCGCAGCATCATGGTCGTTCCTTACGGTTCGATTGCCCGGATAGCCGGGCGATACTACGGGCTTACCGTGTTCCGCGTAATGAACATACGAGTGAGTTAGGCTCCATCTATCCACCGGCGAGAATGTCTGGCCGTGTAAAGGCAACGCCAGAATACCTTTACCTTCCTACGTACCTTTTTGGTTCAAGTGTTCCAGTAGCTTTCACTTGTCACACTTGACGGTAGTTATGATGGTTCACATGTGTTAGCCATGTCACTCTCTTCCTTGCCCCTCTCCGCCTGCTACTGGCAGATTCGGCTTTTCCTCACGGATCGGCCTACAGTTTCCTGCGGGTACGTTTCCAATAGCTTCGTACAGGTTGGTTACCCTACCTGCACGTACTGGTGGAAGCAGTTGACGGCACAACTGGTTCAATAATAATGAACGGTTCAATTACGCGACTTCACGTCGCACCCGGGGAAAGTGTACCAGTGATTCCGGGCGAAAGTATATCAGGTAGAGCTTTGTAATGGTCTCAGCACTGATAATATTTCGGTCTGGCACAATTCAAAACCTCTTGATCGTAAATCGACTTTGAAGTCTTGATACCATGGGCAAGAGTGTCTTTACATCAGTGGCATTGCCAGGCCACATCTCGCTGCAAATGCGCAGGCCATTATTATCGCGCAAGGATCCTATGTCCATCTGGTGAAGGTCTGGTCGATTGTTTGTTGGGCACTTCCAAAAATTGATTATTTAACATCACAGCGTAACACGCGAAAAAGATACCGAGAACGTCTACTCCATACCGGGTTACGACAGACATGAACAGGGACTGTACTGTTGTGTTTACTGTGACAGCGCTCTTTGATGCCCGCACCAAATATGACTCTCTTACCGGCTGGCCAAGTTTCTGGCAACCGATTGCCCCGGAAAATGTCCATGAAGTAGCGGATAACGAGTTCGGCATGAATCGTACCGAAGTGCAATGCTCCTTATGGGATTCAGCATTAAATTTTTAGATACAGGTGCAGAGGCGTTTGCCTTCACTTTCGGTTAATCAAAAGGAGAGTCATCATGCTCAACAAGAGACTTGTCATCAGGTATATTTTTATTATCAGCGTTTTTTTGATGCACGGGATGAGTACACAATCAAATGCTGCCGCATCACCGACCGAACAGACAGCAGTCTTTGCCGGTGGTTGTTTCTGGGGTGTGGATGCTGTTTTTAAGCATGTCAAAGGTGTTTCAGATGTGCAATCAGGATATGCGGGGGGGAATGCTGCCACGGCGCATTACGAACAAGTAAGTACTGGCGATACCGGACATGCCGAATCAGTAAGGATTCGTTTCAACCCGAAGCAGATTACCTATCAGCAATTGCTTCAAGTGTTTTTTAACGCAGCACATGACCCAACTGAGCTGAACAGGCAAGGCCCTGATGACGGAAACCAATACCGCTCAGTGATCTTTTACACCACGATTGAGCAGCAGAAAATTGCACAAAGCTACATCAAGGCTCTCACCGCCTCACACAAATTTTCTTCTCCGATCGTGACACAAATCGTGCCGCTGCAGCAATTTTACCCTGCTGAAAAGTATCACCAGAATTATTGCGCCACTCATCCTGATAATCCCTATATCATCATCAACGATATGCCAAAACTGAAACGGTTGCGTAACCAATTTCCCGCATTGTATCAATGAATTTTCCTGGCCCACCCGGCAGACACGTCAATACAATAACCAAATACGGGAACGACAGCTTCAAACATCTATATCTCGTCGTTATCCAACACGTAAATTTCATCGGAGCAAGAAAATGAACGAACTGAAAAACAAAACCTGCATACCCTGTTCAGAAGAGTTGGCTCCTATGGCTCCAGGCGATATCAAGAAATTATCAGAAAAGATACCGGAATGGGAAGTTGCAACAGATGAAGGTATAAGCCGATTACAGCGCACCTTTTCTTTTAAGGATTTCAGGAGTGCCATTGCTTTTACAAATAAGGTAGGTGAACTGGCTGAAGCCGGACAGCATCATCCAAAACTTGTTGTTGAATGGGGAAAAGTAACGGTAATCTGGTGGACACACTCAGCAAACGGGTTGCATATGAACGATTTCATCATGGCAGCCAAAACCAGCGAGCTGAATGCAGATTAACTTTTCCACACCGCTGATTCGGCTAGCGTGCATGAACTTGCAATGGAAAAACGGTCACCCCGGCCATACCACGGCAGGCTGATGGAATCCATTATCTGCATAACCTTTCCATCGATTTTCTTTTTGAAATATGATGTTTTTTAATTACTCTTTAATAATTGACGCCCCCAATAAAAAATCTATACAGAAAACGGATTATATAACCAGTGATTGGTACATCAGGGACATTGAGGCCAAAATCACTTATCCGGCATTTTACGTCTCCTTCCTCCGACAGTTTCAATAGCTGTTATCAGATGGCGTGACAATTCTGCCTGGTTGTAGAGTCCATTGTGCTGCCTGTGTTCAACACCAGTCATGATTACAACTATAAGGAGGTTTTATGCCATTATCACGAATAGCCGATATCGACATCACAGGAATTGTTTCGCAAACAGACTATACCCCGTCTCCAACGGCGTGGGAAGACCAAGTGTTCTATTTCCTGTTGGTCGACCGCTTTTCCGATGGGAAAGAAATCGGATACCGGGGCAACAATGGTGAGATCGTAAACGGCAATGGTACACCACTTTTTTCGCAGGAACATGCTGGCAATATCTCCCATGAGCAGTGGGTTGCAAATGGTCAAGGCTGGAAAGGCGGGAATTTGAAAGGGTTGATCGAAAAACTCGGATATCTCCAACGTATGGGAATCACCGCACTGTGGGTCAGCCCTGTCTTCAAGCAGGTTGAATTTGCCGCAACCTATCATGGATACGGTATTCAGAATTTTCTGTCGATTGATCCACATTTCGGTACCGAGGAGGACCTTATAAATCTGGTGAAAACGGCACATGAAATGAAGATTTTTGTTGTGCTGGATATCATCATCAATCATAGCGGCAATGTATTTTCATACAACCCGAATCGATACTTTACGACGGACAAGGATGGGATTTCTTATATAGATCCACGCTGGGATGGCAATCCTTACGAGATCGCCGGTTTTAACGATGCCTTTGGAAAACCGTCCATTCCTTTCAGTTCAGCGGCAACGCAAAATACGAAAGAGGCAATATTTCCGCTGGAGCTACAGGATCCTAAAACCTTCACCTGCAAAGGGCGAATCAATAATTGGGATTATGACCCTGAATTTCGCGAAGGTGATTTCTGCGATTTAAAGGATATACATCATGGGTCTGGTCCCGATGACAATTACGAGCCCTCCAAAGCTCTCAAAGTGTTGACCGAGGCTTACAAATACTGGATTACAGTGGCTGATATTGACGGCTTCAGAATTGATACCGTAAAGCATATGGATACAGGCGCTACGCGGTATTTCGCATCGGTGATTCACGAATTTGCCCAAACGCTTGGTAAGGAAAGATTTTTTCTGATTGGAGAAATCACGGGCGGAAGAACCCGCGCCTTCGATACGCTCGAAACAACGGGACTTGATGCTGCACTCGGTATTGATGACATTCCCGACAAAATGGAATATCTTGTGAAGGGCTATCGGAATCCGTCGGATTATTTCGACCTGTTTCGCAATTCGACACTTGTAAACAAGGAATCACACACCTGGTTCCGTAACAAGGTTGTGACTGTTTTCGATGATCACGATCAGGTGCGCAAAGGGAATTGGAAAGCTCGTTTCTGTGCGCCGCTTGAGAATGAAAAAGGATGGAAATTCCTTCTGAACGCCCTTGCCCTCAATGCGTTGACCTTAGGCATTCCATGCGTCTATTATGGTTCAGAACAGTATTTCAATGGTCATGCGACAAAAGATTGTGATGGAAATGATGTTTTTCTGCGTGAATCTATGTTTGGCGGAGACTATGGCTCATTCGAAAGCTCAGGGTATCATTTTTTCAATGAAAAGTCGAATGCCTATATCGAATTTGCAAAAATAATCACCATCCGAAAGTCGGAACTTGTTCTGAGTCGAGGACGACAGTACCTGCGTGAAATTTCGGGTGATGGAGTCAATTTTGGTCTTCCGAAAATGTTCGGGACGGAAATCCGTTCGGTGGTGCCATGGTCACGCATACTTGATAAACAGGAAATTGTTGTTGCAATCAATACCAATTACAACGAAAGTGTCACTGCGTGGGTAACAATCGATAACGATTTACACGATGTGGGAAGTTCGTTCTCCTGCATATACTCGACTGATCACAACCAGATACATTCAACATTGAACGTAGCTGCTCTGAATGGCAAGTCGATACAGATAACTGTACCTGCCGCCGGATGTGTTATTTTCAAACCAGTGTAAAAAGATCGAGATTTTTGCCAAACAATAAACCAGCATGGTACAATAGAACGGTTTATCGATACCGGTGCAGGAACTGTGCTTTTTAAATTATTGAGGGGAAACATGAAACTCTGGATGTTATTTATGCTGCACATAAGATTCCTCAGTTTAAAAATTACCCTGTCGATGAAATATATACCGGAAAAAATCACCCATTGGTTATGGATTCGTTCGGAAAGAGTTTTAGAACGTGGCTACGTGATGCTATTGAGCATGAGAAACCTGATTTTGCCGGTCATTTCATAGTGGTAAAATGGGGATGCGGTACTGGGGGATGCAATTCAGGCGCCGTAATTAACGCGAAAACAGGCAAATTTCACTCGTTTCCCCTTGCGACAGGTTCAGCATACTCCGAAAAAAAGGTGTTTTCCCGGATTGGGGTATGACCCGGGCAATTTAACCCAATTTCACCATGAATAAACCTCTTGACCCGTTTGGCGTATGCTTGCCGCTTTCCCTGAAAAAGAGAGAGATTTTCTGCTATTCCCTTCAAGCACTTGACAAGATCTGGCCAGGCTCAGGGGCTTATCCGAAAACCATAAAGGTACTCCTTGAAGCCGCATTGCGGAATTTCGATAATTACACGATACGCACGGCCGACATCGAGGCAATAGCGAATTGGGGCTCTTCGGCAAAGCCAAAGGTCGAAGTTCCGTTTAAACCGGCAAGAGTCGTTTTGCAGGATTTTACCGGTGTACCTGCCATCGTCGATCTGGCTGCTCTGCGTGAAGCGTGTGCGGCTCTTGGTGGCGATGCTTCACGGATCAATCCCCTCGTTTCCTGCGATCTCGTTATCGACCATTCCGTGCAAGTTGATTATTTCGGGACACCCGATGCTTTTGAGAAAAACCTCGAAAAGGAATTTGAGCGTAACTTGGAACGCTACGAGTTTCTTAAATGGGGTGAAAAGGCGTTCAGCAATTTTCATATTGTTCCTCCCGGTACCGGTATTGTACATCAAGTGAATCTGGAATATTTTTCCGATGTAGTACATATCGAAAACGGTGTCGCATATCCGGATTCACTTGTTGGTACTGACAGTCATACCACCATGATCAACGCGCTTGGTGTGCTTGGCTGGGGAGTTGGCGGCATAGAGGCCGAAGCCGTCATGCTCGCTCAACCCATATACATGCTGCTGCCCGAAGTTGTCGGAGTCCGGTTGACGGGTGAACTGACTGAAGGAGTATGTGCAACCGATCTCGTACTGACCCTGACGTCAATCTTACGACGAGCTGGCGTTGTCGGTTCATTTGTAGAGTTTTTCGGAACAGGCCTTCCTTCGCTTTCCCTGCCTGACCGCGCAACGGTGGCAAACATGGCTCCGGAATATGGTGCGACTACAGGCTTTTTCCCCGTCGATGAAGAGACCCTCGACTATCTTGCCCTCAGTGGGAGGGAAGATCGCTGCGACATTGTCGAGCGCTATTGTCGCCATCAGGGACTCTGGCACGAAGCAGCTGATACACCCTGTTTCAGCAGGGTTATAGAGCTTGACATGACAACGGTTCGTCCATCGCTGGCTGGCCCGAAACGGCCACAGGATCGGATCGACATGACGGCGATGAGCAGCCAGTGGATGAAAGATCTCTCAACGGTTTTCGCTAAACCTTCCATTCTGGAGCTCGGTGAGATGGCTTCCGAAGGTGGCGTTGCCGTTGCATCACATCCCGATCCGGTCAGTCAAGGCATCGATATCACTATGCAAGGCCAGCAGGTCTCCCTCCGTGACGGTGCCGTGGTTATTGCTGCAATTACCTCATGTACCAATACCAGCAATCCGGAAATCCTGATTGCCGCCGCACTCATGGCAAGAGCAGCGCGTAAACGCGGGCTTATTCCGCAACCTTGGGTCAAGACTTCCTTTGCGCCCGGTTCACGGGTGGTCATCGATTACCTTGCATCTGCCGGATTTATGGATGATCTTGAAGCGCTGGGATTCAGTAATGTGGCTTTCGGCTGTACCACCTGCATCGGTAATTCCGGCCCATTGCCCGAGCCTGTTGCTCAGGCTGTCAGGAAAGGCGATCTCGTCGTTGCCTCTGTGCTTTCTGGAAACCGCAATTTTGAAGGAAGGATCAATCCGCTCGTCAAGGCGAACTATCTGGCAAGTCCGGCTTTGGTCATTGCCTATGCTCTTGCCGGTACCATTGCCATCGATTTTGAGCGCGAGCCCATTGGAACTGACAGCGAAGGCCAAGAGGTATTTCTCCGTGAACTTTACCCCACTGACAAAGAGGTTCGCGAGATCGCCCGATCTGTCGTTCTACCAGAGTATTTCGAGAAGCGTTATGCCGAAGTTCATAAAGGGCCGGAACACTGGCGGGCGATCAAAACAGCCGGCGATGCTTTTTATCAGTGGGATCCTGATTCGTCATATATCCGCAAACCGCCGTTTTTCGATGGCATCGGGCCCGATCCAGAGGGGGTTGCGTCGATTAGCCGAGCACGTTGTCTCGCGTTGTTCGGCGACAGCATTTCAACCGATCATATCAGTCCGGCCGGGATGATCCCGCCCGGTCAACCGGCTGGCGCATACCTTCTGTCAACAGGGGTTTCTGAGAAGGATTTTAACACTTTCGGGTCAAGGCGCGGAAATCATGAGGTGATGGTTCGAGGCACCTTCGACAATATCAGGATACGCAACAAACTCGTGCCGGGCACTGAAGGAGGATATACGACCCGGTTCCGCTCGGATAGTGATGGTGATGGAGAGGTGAGGAGCATCTACGATTCGGCCATGAATTATCAGGAGGCCGGCGTCCCGCTGATCGTTATTACCGGAAAGGATTACGGGATGGGAAGCAGCCGTGACTGGGCGGCCAAGGGTACGGCCATGCTTGGGGTACGTGCGGTCATCGCCGTGAGTTTCGAGCGTATACACCGTTCTAATCTGATCGGTATGGGTGTTTTACCACTCCAGTTCCACGATGGTGAGGACGCCGCCAGCCTCGGTCTTTCGGGGCGTGAAATTTTCGATATAGCCATCACTGATTCCCTCAAGCCGGGTGAACTTGTCAAGGTTATTGCGACCGATCCGAAAACTGCAAAGACGATTTCCTTCACCCTGCAATGCAGGATTGATACCCCTGTTGAAATGGAATACTTCCGCAACGGCGGGATATTACAGACAGTGGTTCGGCGGATTGCGGTCGAAGGACGATAACTTAACTCTCTCGAGGGTGCTGTCAAGTTGCGAAACAGGCTAATGGACTTACAATGGAAAAACGGTCA
>Ga0364859_10345_pt1 | contig 27614 bp, 26 predicted proteins | sample ExccelAu500001D3_FD_206911 | JGI IMG/M metagenome (GOLD analysis project Ga0364859, IMG submission 206911) | Enriched cells from Trout Bog Lake Hypolimnion, Wisconsin, USA - BchlTB.Aug20.5000.01 .D3 | ecosystem: Environmental > Aquatic > Freshwater > Lake > Hypolimnion/Profundal zone | place: USA... | reverse complement strand
AGTTGGCTGGCTTCCCTTGTAAAGTTTGCTGCGCCAGCCAGGCGAATGCGATCGCTTCCAGAAAATCGCTGTCAATACCCAGAGACTGCGTTGTACGAACAACACAGCCCGGTTGCAATTCTACCAGCCGATTTTGGAGCGCTTGGTTATGCGTGCCGCCGCCACACAAATAAATTTCTTCGGCTCCGACGCAATACTGCTGTATCGCCTGTGCAATCGTTCTGCACGTCAATTCCAGCAAGGTAGCCTGCACGTCTTCCGCACGCTCATCACCCTGTAGCTTGGCTTGCAGCCATTGTGTATTAAACAGATCCCTCCCACTACTCTTGGGGGGAGGCAGCGCAAAAAAAGGTTCCTTAAGCATGAGGTCCAGCAGCGCAGGTAAAACCTGGCCTGTGGTTGCCCACTTCCCCTGAGCATCATAAGGCTTGCCCAAGTGTCGTATACACCACCCATCCATCAAAAGGTTGCCGGGGCCGCAGTCAAAACCTGATGCCAGACCACCGGGCCACAAATCAGTCAGGTTGCTGATTCCCCCGATATTGACAATTACCCGATGAATATCCGAATGACGCAATACCTTGTCATGGAACGCAGGCACCAGAGGTGCACCCTGACCTCCGGCAGCGATATCCCGGCTACGAAAATCACTGACTACGGTGATACCAGTTAGCTCAGCCAGCAATGCGGCATTACCCAGTTGTACCGTATAGCCATTTTCGGGACGATGACGAATCGTTTGCCCGTGGCATCCCACAGCACGGATCTGATCAGGTTGAACACCGTATTTGTGTAACAGACTTGTAACGGCTCCGGCATAGAGTTGTGCCAGACAGTTGCCGGTTACTTGGGCCAGATGTAATTCATTATTAGCTGGTTGATGTAAGGCCAGCAGGGTATCTTTCAGAGTCTGCTCATAAGCCTGATAGTAGGTGCCTACCAGGTTGACTTGACCATCAGACAAGTCAACCAGCGCCACATCAATTCCATCCAGACTGGTGCCGGACATGATGCCGGCATAAAGTTCAGAAATTGTCACATTCGACGATGGCTTTAATCAAGCTGAGCCACGCTGGTATTGCTCATCAAACCCAGGCGATCAGTCAATTTTCGGGTGGATTCTTCAAAGGCTGCTTTCTGCCCGGGCCCAATCGGAGTGGCATTGGGTAAAGCAACGCGCAGCGGATCCGTTTGCAGACCGTCTATTCTAAACTCGTAGTGCAAATGCGGTCCGGTAGCCCATCCGGTCATCCCCACATATCCGATCACCTCGCCCTGAGCGACACGCTGACCTCGATGAAGCCCGCTTGCAAAACGTGACAGGTGGCCGTACACGGTAGAATAGCGGCCTTGATGATTCACCATGATGACATTGCCATAACCGCCCTGCTTGCCAACAAAATCAACGTTTCCATCGGCTGTGACTTTAACCTTGGTACCCATTGGGGCTGCATAGTCTACGCCTTTGTGTGCGCGCCATTTTTGTAATATCGGATGAAAGCGTGCTGAAGTAAAACCGGAACTGATCCGTGAAAACTCGACCGGAGAGCGCAAAAAGGCCTTGCGTACACTTCTGCCATCCGGAGTGTAATAGTCGCCATGCGTGCTATCGGTCTGGAAAAACACCACACGGTACGGCTTACCCTGATTAACAAACTCGGCCGCTTGAATTCGACCATTTCGAACAGGTTCCCCGTTGCTGTACGTCACTTCGTAAGTAACAGAAAATTTGTCGCCTTTGCGCAGATCCCGATGAAAGTCGATGTCGCCGCCAAAAATCTCGATCAATTGACTCGCAGTCGCCTCAGGCAAACCCGCCTCATCCGTTGCATCGAATAAGGTGCTTTTGATTACTCCAGTACGCATGATCAGACGCTGCTCAAACTGGGGGGGTAATACACTGACCTTGAACCCCGGTTTGGTTCCTGCGCTTCTTTCAACCAGGACCTGATTGCCGCTCTCATTCAAGTAACGCAATGCCAGAAGACTCCCATTCGCACTGGTTTCAGCCTGTATAGTCTTGCCTGAGGCAATACGGCGAAAGGATTCTGTAGCCTGATTCGTGCGGAGAAACTCGCTGGCAGCGGCATCTTCAACATTCATGCGGTGCAATAGTTCAGCCACGGTATCACCGCGTTGCACATGCTCATTGCGCCAAAAAATATTGGTATCCGTGGTAACCGGAGTCGATTGAGGTAACGCAATTTGTTCCACGACTGTTTTTTGGGGGGCCGTAATAAGCTCAGTCTGAGGCATAATCCCGAATGCAGTAATAACACCCAGCAAAGGCAGACTTGACATAGCGACCAGCCAGCGCAATTTCAATTTTCGTTCTTGTGTCAGTGTATTTTGGGTTAACATTCGCGCCTTTCCGGCCATTACTAACTTAAGGGTTGCATAAACAATCAGCACTATTAGTCTGCAAGTTTACCAGAAATTACCCAACCTTCAAAATCTGCCAGGCCTCCGGTCATCGAAACAGATGATGAGGAACTAAAGCAGTTGGCTTTATAATATAAGAAGCCGGTAAATCCTGTATTTTGGCAGCACAATCAAGACTGAATGAGAACAAATATGACACAACAAGACACTTTAGAATTAATTAAACGCGGCTGTAATGAGCTTCTGCTGGAATCGGAGTTAAAACAAAAACTGGCATTAAATCGCCCGTTACGCATCAAGGCGGGATTTGACCCTACCGCCCCCGACCTCCATCTCGGGCACACCGTATTACTTAATAAAATGCGCCAGCTACAGGATCTGGGTCACCATGCGTTGTTTCTGATCGGTGATTTCACCGGCATGATTGGCGACCCCACGGGCAAAAATACAACCCGTCCGCCCCTGTCACGAGAGCAAGTTCTGCAAAATGCCCAGAGCTACCGCGAACAGGTGTTCAAGGTACTTGATCCGGCAAAAACCGAAATCGTATTCAATTCAACCTGGATGGATAAGTTCAGTGCAGTCGATTTAATTAAATTGGCTTCTACCCATACAGTTGCCCAAATGCTTGAACGGGATGATTTCGACAAGCGGTATAAAGGTAACTTACCTATCGCCATCCACGAATTCCTCTACCCACTGGTGCAGGGTTATGATTCCGTAGCGCTCAAAGCCGATTTGGAATTAGGCGGCACCGACCAAAAATTCAACTTACTAATGGGTCGCGAGTTACAGAAACACCATGGACAGCCTGCACAATGCGTCCTGACCATGCCCCTGCTTGAGGGATTGGATGGCGTGAATAAGATGTCCAAGTCGCTTGGAAATTATGTTGGCATTACCGAATCGCCGCAGGAAATGTTCGGTAAACTCATGTCGGTTTCCGACAATCTGATGTGGCGCTATCTGGAACTGCTCTCCTTCGAGCCGATGAGCACTATAAACACTTGGCGAACCGAGACTGAGCAGGGACGCAATCCGCGCGACATAAAAGTTTTGCTGGCCCAGGAATTAGTTACCCGCTTCCATAACCGTAGCGCAGCCGAACAAGCCCTGATTGAATTCGAGGCACGATTCAAGCAGGGTGTTTTGCCGGAAGACATGCCGGAAATCAATGTAGTTTCAACCAATGGCATGATCGGCATTGCCCAGTTGCTTAAACAGGCCGGGTTGGTTGAAAGCACTTCTGAGGCGCTGCGCATGATCACACAAGGCGCGGTCAAGCTCGACGGTATACGAATTGACGACAAGGGATTGCAACTCCAATCGGGTGCTGTGGTCATAGCACAAGTGGGGAAGCGAAAATTTGGTAGGGTGACAGTCAGTTAATCTGCTTATAACTGAAGTTAAAGTCGCAGATCACGTTATCACGGAGGGTAGGTTGCAACACAAGAGCTGGACAGACCGAATAATAGCAACGCTCGACGAATGGCTCGCGCTCATGAGCACGCGGGATTTCTGGGGAGTAGTTGCTGTTGCTGCGACAGTAGCCGCATTTATAGTAGCGGCCTTCGTTATGATGACCAATTTCGATATCATGCGTATGAGAAACTGTTTCAACGCAAGCAACATGAGTGCGTATTTAATGCTCAATACGGTTCTGTTTTTCGTCTTCGGGGGATTGCTGGCACTGGGTGAGGCATTCAACTACTTTGACAACAGGAAACGGGGAATACCTCACAAAAAGATTTCGCTTTTCTGGTTTGTCATTATCACGATGACTCTGGGTACAATTGAACTGGTGATGATGAAAGTTTCGTGCCTAAATGGATACTAATCACTCATCCAACGAATTGATTTAAGGTGCCCATCTGATCAATTAAACTCACGTCTTAACGTCAGGGAAATATCGGCCTGGTTATATTCATCAATGATGATGTTAGAGTGGTTTTGAATTAAACTGAGTTGCGGTCGTATGATCCAATTGGTGCTGTGCCGATAATTCAAGCCCATATTAATATCGATTTGTTTGTCATCACGAACCACCAGAAAGGAGCTGTTGGTTTGATCATATTTGCCCAATTGAAACCCGCCGGATACAAACAGCTCTAGGTTATCTTGAAGTATTGATTGCCCTGACAGGCGAATGCCCTGAATTGTTTTTCCGCCATCTATGCGGAAATTGGTATCGTGCTCATTTCCCCCGAACACACTTCCGGAAAACGAAGTGCGCCCATTGGCTGTTGCGTGCAACCACCCCATCCCTGTGATCGTCTGATTAAAATTGTTTGTAGCGAGCGCCGCATCAGGAAAGCTGTAGCGAATATATTGACTGAACAATACCGACTGATTGGCTGCATTATAAGTATGAGTCCATTGCGCGTTAAGGCCGTCGGACTTATGGTTGGGAATGCCTCCCAAATTGAATTGCCCTGCAACCACGCCTCCCTTGAATTGATCTGCGTTCTTGCTATAGATTGCCCCGAGGTTACCATCCAGTGCAAGGATGTCAAAATTTCGATATTTAAAATCATTGCGGCTACGCATATCCACACCGCCATATAACGACCAAGCTGATGAAAAAGAATGGATGACTTCACCCCCTGCCGCAAAACCCAAATAACCATCACCCGTTTTGACGTTTGCCGAACTCAGTGCAAGTTGCGTGTTCAGCAATATGGGTACGACAATCTGACTTTCGCTGGTGGAATTATTGACGTTGGTATTGTAGCCCACCCCGCCCTCCAGATAGCCGCCCAATTGTGTGGCAGGTTTAGCATCCGATTCATTAATCTTTTCTGATTCGCTAATCTTCTGTAAATACAGATTGATGGTGACTTGTGCTGTCGGTGGAGGATTCAATGTCTGTGCGCGTGTCAGTTCGGCACGGGCACGTACAAAATCACCCAGCTGGAAATAAGCCCGGCCCAAATCTACCCGAGCTGCTGCATGCAGTGGGTCTACTGCCAATACACGCTCTAGAATAATGCTCGCCTTGTCTGCCTGCCCGCTATTGAGCGCTGACAAGCCCAACAAATAGTCAAACTTTGTATTGCCGGCTTGCTTGACCTCAAAAGGCTCCAGCAATTTATAAGCGTCTTCCGCCTTGCCTACCACAATCAAATGCCGGGCCAACTCAAGATCAAGTTTTTCAGACCGTGCAATGGAGGGAACAACAGCAAGTCCAATTAAAAGCAGAATAAGGAAACTGGTTTTTGCAGGTTCGAATAATTTACGTTCTATTTTAAGTGCCTCTAAAATTCTATTTATTGCGTTGGCGCAATGTATACCAAAATTGTAACATCGCACCTCTTTGACGAGCAAAAATAATTTTTATTGCGCACTATCCGGGTGAACAAGTTTAATTTTAAATGCCACTTCTAACGAGATTGAATGACCGTGCCGGCTACACCTTGACCGGTTGTCGTGCTCAAGATGTAGGATGAAATCAAGCCTTTTGCGTTGGGGCCGACCAATATGCCCGCAGCAGCCCCGCGCCCCGCACCGGAGCCACATGTGGTGCCCGTACAGGTAACAGCAAGCGAAGCGCCTCCCTGAGCAAAAGAAGCAAGAGAAACGGGACTAGAGTTATTCAGCGTCCCCGACCAAGTGCGAGGGTTAGAATTGGCATCTACTAAATTCAAATTATAGTTGGTCAGCGTTGAAGTAGTAAGATTGACACCCACATTCAGGCTCACACTTCCCCCGATATTTCCTGACTCTGTTACAGGAGGAGTAAAACCTGCCACTATTGAAAAATTAGCCGTGCCGCCAATAGCAGTGATTGTTGCCGCTGAAGTGGCTCCTCCATTTGCATAGGCAAAAGCAAAGGGATGAAAGTTGACCGCAATTGGTTTTCCTGTGGAATCGAAGGTTGTACCATTGGCATAGATACCCCAGGTGACAGTCACACCATCCACTGTAGTTGTTCCGGCATTGACCGGATCAACATCCTCAACCGATACGAAATTGGTACCTGTGTTGTTATTGACGTACATACTTGGCATATTGTCAGCTTCCACATATACCTTTTGCCCCGGGCTACCCGCTTGAGCGCTGCCAACCTTTTGCAATCCGCCTGAAAAAAGTGCACCCACCACTGCACTTCCCGATTGGGCTCGTGTTGCGTCCGGATCCAGATTGTCGATATCCAGTTTAGTTGCATCCAGATTTTCAGTCTGGGTCACTTTGTTTTGTTGGGTGCCTTGAGTTGGATTTGACCAATCCTGATCGGTATCTAATGGCGCTCCAGAATTGCTCGATGTATTCGAATTCTGTACCGTGGTAGGGGGTGTTCCATTTGAGTTCTGCACAGCTCCTGAAGTCGTACTATTTGCAGTACCCGAACCGCTACTCCCTTTTGAATCCTGATCCGAGTCTGAATCCGCCATCGCTCCGGGTAAACTATCGCCCTGACGTTGAACACTCAAATTAAATTTCGGATCACTGAATATCTTGACAGGAGTGGCAATCAAAATAGGATTCGTGCTCTTGAGCGACATAAAGCCAGTCTGATTCGGCTTGATCAGCAACTTATTTTTCTCGCTTTGCAGCACGGTTCCACCGGAAATCACATGGTTATAAGTTCCGGGGGCCAAATCAGACACTTGCCCGGCCGGTTGCCCATCGGGAACGAAAACAGTTTCATGATCCGTACCCATTATGCCAATCCTCGCATTCGGGGTATGGATACTATAGTTTTCTTTATGCAGATGACCAATTTCACCTGTCACCGCACGGAATCCACCGCTGAGCAGGGCAAGAGAAATATGTTCGCTACCGTCTTGCACGCCCTTGTAAACGAAGGACTCGATCACCAATTGACTTTCCGGACGCAACACAATCGTGCCACCATCAGCCATCCGTAGCTGTAACATGGCTCCCTGAGCTGATTTGAGCGTGTCACCCACTTTCACCGAAGTGCCTTTAGTTAGCGCCCTGACCTGACCTTGATGCTCGGCTTCTACTTTACCCACAACAAACAAGACATTGCCTGCCAGTGCAAGATCGGAGGATTTGTCATTGGTTCTCACACCTGTACCGCCCATACCGCTATTCATCGCTGGCGAGCCCGTACCTCCAATGCCACCATTCATGACAGGTGATCCGGTTCCACCTATACCCTGCCTATTCGCTGGCGATCCTGTGCCGCCGATCCCTCCCATTTTCAGAGCATCGTCTGCAGCAAGTGCGCTCCAGGTGAATATTCCTCCCAGAACCAGTAGCGCGATATTTAACAGCTTAGTCCGTGTGAGTTTCATCGCCACGATTAATCTCGCTGAAATTATAAAGGCCAAAATTAGTGCGGTAGATTGCATCCGCCTTACCCGCATCGCGCCTTTGCAAAGCAATGGCATGACGATTGACAGTGTGTAGCGCTCTCATTCCTGCTGATCTCGCAACGCGTTCGTATTCTTTGATTGATTCCGGGGTCAGATCCGTATAGTAGACGCAGCGTTCCAGGAAAGGCTGATCGTCTCCGGATAAATTATGCACCGTGGCGGCAAGGTGATCGTGAATATTCTGTCCAAAATAGAATGCCTTCTCTTCCAGCCCCTGCGGGGAAGCAAAAGTGTCGGCGGCCAGATGAACATTGTCATTTTCATCCAGTGTGGCAATTCCCTGACGCATCCATTCGTCCAGCACAACACGGGCACGAAAATCCTTACTGATTGAACGCACCAGTGCTTCAAACGAGTGTTCCCCGCCTTTGCTGATCAAACGAGGCAGCGGCCTCGGGAAACCTTCGGAATCGAGATATTCAGCCCGTCCGCTCCAGGTAGCAAGCACTTGTGCACTCATCGAGGCTTGCAATGGCAGACTGCTCTCAGTGAGCGATTCATTGCGTAGACGCTTAACATCGCGCCTATGCACCCCGGTCAACAAACTGATGCGACTGTCCGTCTGGGCTTTCTTATCCAGCCTGAACTCTTCTTCCGCCACCTGAATATAAGTTGATTTAGCCAAATCACAAAATGTCTGGTATCTGATTCCGTAGGAGAGCAAAAAACGAATAAGCGGACGCAAAACTCGGCGAAGCGCAGCAACAAGTGGCGCTGGTAAATCTCCTGCAAATTGATTTTGTTCATTCATTACAATATTCACCCTGGCAAAATCCGACACTACACACATAAATTATTCATGATGTTATCACAAAAAAATACTTGACGTGTGAAATGTGGACACGTATTATGATTTTTATGTGTGCATATTTCACACAGTATTCTTTATTACAACTTACAAGGAGTGTCTGATGAAATTACTACCTGTAGCCTCTGTGCTGTTTGTCGGCCTGATTTTCGCTGCAACCGCATTTTTCTTTAACTCATCTTCAAATTTTACCACGCCTATACCGCACCAATTGTTTCAAAAGTGAATCAAATGTAATTTACTAAAGTAATTGAGCTAAAACTGTGCTCTAAGTATTGACTGGACGGTGATGGTATTCACCGGTTCAAAGATTTTGATTGCGCAACCCAATTATTCGCTCTGAAGCTGGTCTGACTGTGTAAATGACCATGTTCGGGTAATGCTAAGAATGTCCGTGTCGCGGCGTATGTCCGCCGGAAAAGGCGAAAAGGGAGAAGCCAGCTTTACAATGCGTTGCGCTGCCGCATCCAGAATGGGTTGACCCGAGGAACGTGTCACTTCCACGCTTTCAACATTGCCGTCAGCTCTGATTTCTACTGTAAGCTGCAAACTCCCATATATCTTTTTCTGGCGTGCCATCTCGGGATAGTTCAAAGTACCAATGCGTTCAACTTTGATACGCCAGGCTTCTATGTATTGCGCGTCACGATATTCTTTTGCACGTGCTCCGATAAACCTTTTTCTGGGCATTTTTTGATAAACACTCATTTCCTTTTCAATCTGCGCTTCCAGCCTAGCTATTTCCATGCTTTTTTCGACCAGATCCTCGTCCTTTGCGTGCGCATTCGCTTCTTGTGGTTGAGGTGCTATTTCTTGCGTTACCGTATAGCTACTTTTGGCTTGGGTGATCAAACGCTTGGACTCTTGCTCCAGTTGCTGCACTCGTCGTGCAGATTGTTCCGGTATGAATTGTTTGTCATCACTGAGCGTCGGAAGGGGCGTTTTAGCTTCGCGATTTTCAGTTGTGTTACCTCCCCCATCGAGATTGTGTTGCGCAAGCGCATCGGCTTCTGTAGGGGCGGCACTGGATTTACTGTTGACCAGAACAACTTGTAACGGCTGGGTATCGGCAGCCTTGCGCGCACTAGGCAAAACGATGCGAACACCAAACAGTGCAAAAGCGTGAAGAGCCACGGAAAATGCCAGAGCAATGACGATTGGTTGCTTAACGAGCATGAAACATATCATCCATGGCAATCAAACCCGAAGCAATGCCCGTTTCCCCTTCTCCTGCTCTCCACCGTTGGGAGAGAGGGACAAAGTCTCGCTGCGCGAGGTTAATGATCATCAGGACTGACAAGATTCAACGACCTCAACTACAGAAATGAAACGCGCATTGAAATTCAGATCCAGCAAATCAATTTCACCTATCTCCAGTACAACACGGGTATTGGGCTGTGTTTCAGGTAAGGAGTGAACACGCCCCACCAGCGGAATATTTACCAGCCTGACCAGATTTTCTCGCAGCACCAGTGCCTCAACTTGCTTTACATTCTCCTGCAACAACCAGCGCAAACACCAATAGCGCTCCATGTTGCGCTGAAAATCATTATAGAGCGTGTAGGCTGTATCGAAATCGCGCATCACGGTAAACAGCGCGGTGTCGTTCTGTGTGTAAACGGGCGCTTCACCGTTCAGCAGGCTGATGATCTGGCGCTGATTGATGAAGTCTACATAGCGTCGCAGCGGCGAACTGGACCATAAGTACTGTGCCACGCCCAAGCCCTGATGCGGCCCGGGTACGGTGCTCATTTTGACCTTGCCGTTATTCTGCGTGCGGTAGATGCCCGCCACATCATGCGCTGCGAGCAGCTTGCCCCACTCGCTGTTCACGAAAATCATCAGTTCTGCCACTACTTTGTCGATGGGTGAGCCGCGCTGGCGTGAACTGATGCTGATGCGATCATTTTCGACGTAAAAATTGTAGTCCACCTGCTGCATGTTGTTTTCGCCGGATTTCCCCCGCACAGCTTCCAGCTTTTGCGCGACTTCCCACAGCAGTTTGAGTTCGGTCGCAAAAAGATAATCCAGCTTTCCCGCAGCTATAGTTTCTTCGTTGAACAACGGCTCCAGCGTATCGTGGCGCAAATTGGCGGAGATATGGATGCGCTCAATTCGACTCTCCGTATTAATTACAGCAAGCGTCGCAGCATCCACTTCGAGATACAGTGAAAGCGACGGGCATACTTTGTCGGCATCCAGCGTGAAGGCTTGCACCACGCTGTCGGGCAGCATGGTGATCTTGTCGCCCGGCATGTACACCGTGGACAAGCGTTGCGCGGCGATGGCATCGCCCTGCGTGCCGGGTGCGACGCCCAACGTCGGGGCGGCAATATGCACACCGATACGCCAGTTGCCGTTGGCGAGTTGTCTCACCGAAAATGCATCATCAATTTCAGTGGTGGTCGCATCGTCGATACTGAATGCCGTGTCTTCCGCCAGCGGCAATTCTGGGTGCTCTTCCACGGCGACATCAGGAAAGCCCGTGCCATGCGGGAAGTTCTCAAACAGGAAACGTTGCAAGTGGTAAGCCTGTGTGGAGGGAATCGCCCCGCAGCGTTGCAATAGGTGAGCAGCAGATAAATGCGTGGCGGCGCAAGCAGCCTCCAGTGCTTTTACTTCAAGAGTGTTGCGATCGGGTTTATACAGCAGAGGCTGTAACTTGTCGGCGAATTCAGGAGGGAGTGCGAAGGTGATCAGTTCATCGGTGTAGCGTGCCTGCAAAGCGGCCTGTATGCGCTTTTTCTCGGCGCTGGCCAAGGCTGCTTTGAGCGCTTCCGGCGGAGCGGCTTTGTAGTGCCCCTTGCCTTTTTTGTAGAAATGCATCGGGGATGAATGCAAACGAATCAAAGCACTTGCCGCTTCGACGGGGCTGGGCGCATGACCGAAATACTCGGTCGCCAGAGCATCGAAACCGAAATCTTCCGGTGGGCTGCATTCCCACAAAAACTCCACGTCAATGTCAGACGCAAGATTTTCTGCCTGCGTCATGAATTCAGTCAGTCCCGGTTGAGCAAAGCGCAGCAACACATTCGCAGCCTTTATTTTGCTGCGCTTGCCGTGCGTGCTTTCCACTTGCAGCGAAGTGGTGTTGTCAGTGAGTATGCTGCCGACTTTAAAAGCGCCGTCTTCTTCGTAAAAGATATTCATCAGGGATGCTGAAAAAAAAGTGGCGCGATTATACCCCACAGTAACAGAGTTACTTCCGGCAGTATTTCAGCTCACTTTTGATGGATGCCAGGGCTGACACAAATCATTAAACATAAAAAATACTGGACCAACGCACCCTGCGGCTTAACCCACTCAACGACAGTGGCCTATCTCTGAAATTAATGCGTACGTTCTGCTCCCAATCAGCAAAACAATATAAGCAAATCATTTAATTTATTGTTTAATATTATTATTAATTAAACCGCCATAAAAATATTTGCTTCTGGTGTTGACTTTATTTTTCAAACTAGACATTATTGCAGTAGTGTTGTCATGCTTCGTCCTCACGGACGAGCCCCCAAAAATAATAAAATTAATAATAATTATTAAAAAACGACAACACTGCGTATAATATATAAAAATCCACAGTAGTTTTTGAAATGCATGTCGGCGATGCTCCGGCTTGCTGTCTTATTGTTCGTTGGGGGAGCCACTTACGATGCACCGTTTCTTACGCTTGTCCGTTCTGCTTGCCGGAATGTTTATCGCTGTTGGCAGTTACGCTGCCGATGCGGTCGCTCCGATCACTACCTCTGATGATTTGGGTCCGCAAATTGATCAGCCCATTGAGTTTCCGCATAATCGCCATGCCGGGTTGCACAATCCGGCAGATGATGCCGATCCCTCCAAACCTGCGACGGGAGGAATGGAAATCAACTGCATGTACTGTCACACCTATGCTCGTCGCAGTATGGTGGCAGGTATCCCTCCCCTGAGAAAATGTATTGGCTGTCACCAAAGCATTTTGTCCGTAAGGGAATCCCCTCGTATCAAAAAGCTTTTCGAATATTGGGATGCAAAGAAACCCATCCCCTGGAAAAAAGTCCACGATCTGCCTGATTTTGTTCGCTTCAACCATGAACGTCATATCCAGCGCTTTGTTTTCCAGCAAGGAAAACCGGTGCAGGAAGCGTGCGGTTACTGCCACGGAGATATTAAGACAATGACAGTTGCACGTCGCCAAAAGCCGATCACCATGGGCTGGTGTGCCGAGTGCCACCAGAAAGATCATTTGGTAGACGCAACTTCGACCAAGACCACACATGGTCCAAACGATTGCTTCACATGTCACAAGTAAGTGCCATGTTGTCCGTAAAAAAGCAAACTATCAAAGAGGTATTGTGATGATTGAAAACAGTTTTAATCGACGGGATTTTCTGAAGGTACTGGGCTGGGGCGGAACTGCAGTTGCTCTGAGCGGTTGTGGCAACACTTCAATAGAGAATGGTCAGGAAACGGTGGTTTCATATAGTGAGCCTACCGATTTTATGATCCCCAGTATCGGTGTTTATTACAACTCAACCTGTGCTCAATGCGATGCGGGTTGCAATATCGAGGGACGAGTACGCGAGGGACGCGTGCTTAAACTGGAAGGCAATCCTGCTTCATCGATCAATCGAGGCAAATTATGCGGCTTGGGACAGGCAGGAGTGCAGGCGCATTACAACCCGGACCGACTCAGAGAGCCATTGCTAAGAAACGGCGACAAGGGCGAAACGGTTACTTGGGAAAAAGCGCTGACACTCATTAATGAAAAACTGAATGGCGTTAAAGGCGAAGAAATTGCCTTCCTGACGGGGGGCGTCAGCGGTCACGTCAAGGTTCTGCTCAACAACTATCTGGACGCCCTGGGTTCAAAAAATCACTATGCTTACGAAGCAGTTTCTCCGTCCGTAGTGCGTGCAGCGAACAAAAAGGCCTATGGCGTTGAAATGCCCCGCCTGCATCTGGACAAGGCCAAAGTGATCGTTTCCTTTGGAGCAGACTTTTTGGGAGCATGGATATCGCCTGTGCATTTTTCCCAGCAGTATGCACAGTTCCGCAAGGGTAATCGACCCGAGGGACGTGGCGTCTTGGTTCAGATCGAATCAAAAATGACGTTAACCGGTGCCAATGCCGACCGCTGGATCCCCATACGTCCAGGCACTGAAGGTATTTTAGCCATGGGCATTATCAATGCTCTGGGTGGTGGAATCCCGGCAGATGTTGCCGCTGCAGCCAAAGATTACACCTCAGATCGCGTGAGTGAACATACCGGTGTGCCTGCTGCACAGATTATAAAATTGGCTGAGTTGCTTAAAGCGAATAGCCCTAGCCTGGTCTTGGCCGGGAGTGCCGCTGAAGGATACGTGCATGGTTCGCAAAATGCTGCCGCAATTGCTTTGTTGAATCAGGTACTGGGCAATGTGGGCAGGACAGTGGACGCAACGATCAATTTGCAGGACACTCGATTGACTCCCAGCACAGGCACCCGCGCAGCCCTGCAAGCCTTTAATGACAACATGGCACAAGGCAAATTCAAAGTGCTGTTCAGCTTCGGCACCAATCCGGTATATACCGCACCGGCAGCCTTAAAAGTTCAAGAGAACCTTAAAAAAGTACCATTCAAGGTGGCGTTTGCACATTATCTGGATGAAACCGCACTGGAAGCCGATCTGGTGCTGCCGCTGGACTCCGCGCTTGAAGATTGGGGAACTTCCGTACCTGAATACTTGGTTGATCCTTATTTGAGTATTCAGCAGCCGCTGATGGAAAACTTGAATCCCGAAACACGCGGAGTCGGTGATATTTTACTTTCATTGCTTAAACAACGCCTTGCCGAGCCATACAAGCCTTATGACGATTTTTATTCGTTCTTGCGTAGCGCAATGGTCTTGAACAAAGCGGCGCTAGGTGGTACGGGAACCGATGACGACACATTCTGGAATGATACTCTGGGCAATGCCAGGATCAGATTACCCGCAACGGTTGCCAACCTTTCCCCCAGGGCTGCCGCTTCAGCCTTGAATTTACCTGCACCGGCTCGTGAAGTCGCTGCCTATCCGTTGCGTCTGATTCCTTCTGTATCAGCAAGCATGCGTGACGGACGCCATGCCAACTTGTCATGGCTGCAAGAATCACCCGACCCGCTGACTACTGTGGTTTGGGATTCCTGGGTTGAAATTCATCCCAAAACTGCGGCCAAGCTGGGTATTGTGGAAGGCGATATCGTCGAAGTAACCTCCTCCAATGGCTCGGTCAAATCGCAGGCTTATCTTTTCCCCGGCATTCATCCCGATGCGATTTCCATGCCGCTTGGCTATGGGCATGAAGCAATGGGTCGCTATGCAAAAGATACGGGAGTCAACGTATTCAAGATTCTGGATCCTGCATTCGACAAGGACACCGGAGAATTGGCAATAAACGAAACCAATGTACGGGTCAACAAGATTGGCAAGCGTGTGGTGATCGTAAAAGAAGAGGGACCAAACGGCGGGAGTCAGTTGGGGAGGAAAAAAATCGCAGTCAAGGTATCGTCCACCAAGGTCGATCTTTCGAAGGAGGTCTAACAAGTGTCTGTTTCCAATTTATTAGAGAACTGGTCAAAGTTTCGCCACACCCATCCGGTCGAGGACAAAGGACATCCCGACTGGGAAGCCTATCCTTCCGAAATCAAATGGGCGATGGCGATTGACCTGGATGCCTGCACCGGCTGCAATGCGTGCAGTGTGGCATGCTATGCCGAAAACAATTTACCGGTCGTGGGCAAGGAAAAATACTCCCACGGCCAGGCCATGCACTGGATGCGTATTGAGCGCTATTGGGATGAGGACAACCGCGAGTTTCCCGATCAGGGCGCGCAGTTTTTACCGATGCTGTGCCAGCAATGCGAAGCCGCTCCTTGCGAAACAGTGTGTCCGGTGGGCGCGACCAATCATACCGAGGATGGCCTGAATTCGCAGATTTATAACCGCTGTATCGGTTCGCGGTATTGCTCTGCCAATTGCCCGTACAAAGTACGTTACTTCAACTGGTACGATTATCCCACGACCGAGAATGTATGGCCTGCACCGATGGAGCAGCAGCTCAATCCAGATTTAACCGTTCGCGGCAAGGGCGTGATGGAGAAATGCACGTTCTGCAAACAACGTACCTACACCGCGCGCAACAATGCCAAAACTGAAGGACGCAAGATCCACGATGGCGATGTGCAGACAGCTTGCCAGCAGGCCTGCCCGACCAATGCGATTTCATTCGGCAATTTGTTTGACCCTGAATCACGGGTCGCAAAGCAATGGGAACAACAGAAGGTTGAGTTAACCAAAGAAGAACAGGAGAAAGATGTGAAACCGGGCAACGAATTACGCGGTTATCGCATTTTTGAAGAGCTACGACCCTATCCATCAGTGATGTATCTGGAGCGGGTCCGCGAGAGCGACGTTTAACGTGAGACTCGCGTAGCGAGACCTTGTCCCCCTCTTCCGGGTACCCGGCCAAAAGTTTTTCGGACTTTGGGTGAGGGTGGGGAGAGGGTGTTTTTGGCTTAAAGGGGAAAGAAAAATGAGTAAAGATATTCGCGAAGACATTGCCTGGGCACAGATTAATACGGATGTGCTCAAGAGCCTGGAAGAACCGCGTCAATTGTTCTGGGTAATTATCTTCATTGCATTACTGATGTTCGGGGTCGGTCTGGGCTGTGAAGTGTATCAATACCAAACCGGGATGGGCGTGGCCGGATTGAACAATCCCAACGTCTGGGGATTGTATATTGCCACCTTCATCTTCTGGATCGGCATGAGCCATTCCGGTACATTGCTGTCAGCAATTTTGCATTTGATGCATGCCGACTGGCGCAAACCGATCTACCGTTTTGCTGAAGCCATGACCACCTTTTCACTCATGACCGCAGGTCTGTTCGTCATGGTTCACTTGGGTCGTCTGTGGCAATTCTATTATGCAGTCCCCTACCCTAACGAGCGCTGGACGTGGCCTAACTTCCAGTCACCGTTACTTTGGGACGCAATGGCTATTTTTACCTACCTGAGTTCGTCGGTCATATTTCTGTACGTCGGCTCGATTCCCGACTTTGCCATCTGCCGTGACAACATTCATCCGGGCTGGCGCAAAAAACTGTACACCTTGCTGGCTCTGGGCTGGGAGGGCACCGACCGCCAATGGCGCAACTTCCGCGTCACTTATTTGACGGTGGCATGTTTCCTGATTCCACTCGCGGTATCAGTGCACTCTATCGTGGCTTCCGATTTTGCCATGTCGCAGCAACCGGGTTGGCACGTGACTTCATTCCCACCTTACTTTGTTGCAGGTGCGCTGTATTCAGGTTGCGCCGCCATTATCACCCTGTTCATCATCCTGCGTTATGTGTTCAAGTTTGAAGAATATATGACCATGCCGATCCTGAAGAAAACAGTCCGTCTCACTTTTGCAATTGCAATGGTTTGGACTTACCTGAACTTAATCGAGTTCGCATCAGTCTGGTACAGTCATGATGAAGTAGCCAAAGCAGTGTTGATCGACAAAGCCACCGGGCGCTTTGCTCCATTCTGGTGGGCGATGAACTTCTGCGGTTCCGTGGTGCCGTTTACCATGATGGTGAAGCGCTGGCAAACCAGTATTCCCATTATGTTTGCTGTGTCGCTGCTGCTTAATCTGGGTATGTGGCTGGAACGCTGGATGATCGTGACGCCGACTTTTTCGCACGGCTATTACCCATGGACCATGGATGCCAACTATTGGCCTTCCATGGTGCAGTGGGGGATTGTATTCGGCAGCTTCGGCTGGTTCACGCTTCTGTTCATGGTGTTCTGCAAGATAGTTCCATCCGTATCCATGTACGAGGTAAAAGAAATGGTTTATCACCGCAGTTTGGCTACCAAGAAAGCTGAACTTGGTTTGGAAGGGGGGCATTAAAATGAGCAAACGATATATGTTGGCTCTGTATAACAACTTTGAAGATGCCGAATCCGTTGTGAGCGAGTTACGCAATACCGAGATCAAGGGATTTAAGGCATCCGACGATTTGATCGTCAAGTCACCGATTGAGCATCCTGAAGTTGCCAGATTTCTGGGCGAAAAACCGGTCAACGTGCAATGGTTCACGCTGATTGGCGCTTTGTCAGGAGGCTTGCTTGCATTCTTTTTGATTGCGGGTTCACAGGCTAACTTCTATTCCCAAATGAAGGGGGGAAAACCAATCGTGCCTTTTCCTCCCGATTTTGTACTGACCTATGAGATGTTCATTCTGGGTGGCGTATATATCACCGTTCTGGGCTTTCTGATTTGTGCCGGGTTACCTGCAAGACGTTCACCTCTGTACAGCGCAAAAGTATCGACAGATCAAATTGGACTACTGGTAAAAGTGGACGATGGATCTGCTGGCATTCTAAGGTCGATTTTCACCAAGCATCAAGCATTGGAGATCCAGGAAGAGGTAAGCAAATGAAGAGACTCAGCATAGCTATTGCATTGTTATTAGCGCCTGCACTGGCGCAGGCTTGGCCGTGGTCTATGGATATGGCTAACCAGATCAGCGTCAAACCGCAAGAAAGCGTTGATCCGGCCAATCCAGGGATGAAACCTTTCCCGGCGCGTTCGATACCCATTCCGGGAACCACAGTCGCGGTAAAGGATATGGATGCCGCCTTGAAAATACCCAACCCTGTTCCAGCCGATGAAAAATCCGTAGCAAAGGGTGCTCAACTGTTTGCGATTTACTGTGTTCCCTGCCATGGAAAATCGGGCACCGGAGACGGATATGTGGGAGCTAAATTGATTCTCAGGCCCTACGATTTAACAACTGCCGAATTGGCGGCAAAACCGGACGGACATATTTTCGGAATGATGACTTTCGGGGGCGGAGTTATGCCAATTTATGCAAATGACCTGACTGCAACCGAACGTTGGCATGTTGTCAATTATGTGCGTAAAGGCCTGAAGAAAGTAGCGGCTGCACAAGCTACAGCCAAATAAGGGAGAGCTTAAATGTCTTATAGCAATTGGTCGGTGTTGACTGCCAGCTTTGTGATCGTGACTTACCTCGCGATGAGCGGCGTTTCATTATGTGCAGTGCTTTACCTGGTGGGTGCAAAATGGCGCGATCAAGTTCGCGATCTCGCCAATTCACTCTATGCACTGTTTCTGATTTCTTTTGTGCTCTTGGGGGTCTTACTGGTAGGAAGTGAGCACACTTTTCCCTGGATAGGCCACGTCACCAACGGCGAGAATGTACATATGCCAGGCTGGTATACCATACAGTTGCTATCAGCACGCGAACTGTTTGGTTTGCTTACGGTGATGATCGTCTGGGGGATATTCATTTATCGCCAAAAAATAAGCCACCGCAGCGAAGAAGACCGTATCAAATTTCACCGCATCGCCTGCTGGATTCCATTTTTTACGGTGCTTTATGCTACTATGATCGCTTGGGATTTTGAAATGACTTTGCGCCCTGCCTGGCATAGCGCAATTTATGGCATGCAAAATCTGGTCAGCAATTTTGGCATGTTCCTGTCATTTTTGTTAATCTGGATCTACATATTGAACACCAAGGGAAAGTTAGTGAAGAGAATAGAGGAATATATATATAATTATCTGGCTCAGATGATGCTGGCGTTTACCCTGCTATGGATGTACACATTTTTTGCCCAGTATTTAACCATCTGGTATGGTAATTTTGCCGACGAACGTGACCGTATAGACGGTATGCAGGATGGCGATTACAGTGCATTATGGTGGTCGATGGTTGCTCTGAAGTTCGTTATACCTTTTGTCACCTTGTGCTTTCCGATAACACGCCACAAACCACAGGCAACTGTAGCAGTAGCCGTGTGTATTATTGTGGGCACATTTTTCGAGCGTTTCACCTGGATTTCAGGTATTAACGGCACCGGTACGTTGCCGGTTCTGACCGCTATCGTGACTATTGGTGTGCTAGGTTCAATCGGTTTTGTTTTGGTGCGTGAGGCGATGCGTCGTGATCACCTGATAAAAGGGTGAGTCGCGCTATGATGACACTTTACTCGGGAACGACAGACCCGTTTAGCCATCGCTGTCGATTCGTGCTGTTTGAAAAGGGCATGGATTTTCAGGTGATTGATGTTGACATGTTCAATAAACCCGAAGACCTCGCCATTATTAACCCGCACAACAAAGTTCCAGTATTGGTAGAACGCGAGCTGGTGTTGTATGAGGCCAATATTATCAATGAATATATTGATGAACGATTTCCTCATCCGCAATTGATGCCGCCTGATCCCGTCATGCGGGCTCGTGCGCGTTTGTTTCTACATCGCTTTGAGAATGAATTGTTCTGCCATATTGATGCAATAGAGCATGGCGCTCAAAAAGTGGCTGATAAAGCACGTCAAACGGTACGCAATAATTTGACACAAATATCGGTGGTTTTTGCCAAGCAAAAATACATGCTGGGTGACGAATTCTCCATGCTTGACGTGGCCATTGCGCCGCTTCTGTGGCGTTTGGATCACTATGGTATCCAGTTGGGAAAAGAAGCTGCACCGCTGATGAAATATGCCGAGCGCTTGTTTTCTCGGCCAGCCTATGTTGAAGCGATGACTCCCGCTGAAAAGGCCATGCGCAAGTAACTCCGTGAGGATGCCCGTGAGTGATTTATCGACTAAACCTTATTTGATTCGTGCGATCTACGACTGGTGTGCGGATAGCGGCTTCACCCCTTATCTGGCTGTGCGTGTAAATGGTCAGACACGGGTTCCAACTGCCTACATCAAGGATGGCGAAATCGTTCTTAACTTGAGCACAGATGCCGTTCGCAACCTGCATATGGGTAACGATGAAATTACCTGTGGAGGGCGTTTTGGCGGTGTACCGCATGAGATCATCGTTCCCATAGCTACGGTCATCGGTATTTTTGCAAAGGAAAATGGTCAGGGGCTTGTTTTTCAGGGACAGGAATCTACCCCCACTCCACCCGACAATCAGGGAGGAGATAAACACGAAGAGAACCCGACGCCCTCAAAATCTCATCTCCGGATCGTCAAATAAAACTGTTTGATATTTATTGCAGTTTTTTAATCACCGAGCTGCCGTACCAAAGAATTCACGCATCATAAACTCCTCCAGCCCGGTGTTATCTTCAAGACGCGCTGACAGAACAATCACCCGGCCAAGGCGCTGTGATTCCCAATTAAAATCCCCAGTGTAATATTTGCGAATCAGCTCGATCATGCGGCGCACCATGGCATGCTCGACATCACCATTTAATCCCGCATTCACTTCGATTATTTCACGCCGGGCATTGTTATAGTCGCTTGTCCAGCCGCGAAATGAAAACTTTCCGGTAGTGGTACCCACGCTGATAATTTGGAAAATACCATTCGTTCCTTCAGACTGAAGATTACGCCTGATATTCGCCATACGGACTTCATCCGCAGAAGGGCCGCGCTCTCTGGCTTGGGCTTCTGCATTTTCCTGAGCTGCAGTCATCTCGGCAGCAAGACGACGTTCTCTGGCCTGTTTAACAAAGTGCATCAGATCTACCGGCGGCGGTTTGTTTGACCCGGATTCAGATTTTTCGACTGGAGCAGGCTCGATTGGAATCACTGGCCTGGGTACAGTGTTTTCGTCAGGCTGCATCACCTTAGGCGCAGGAATCGTTTTTTCAGGTCTGTGCTGAGAATTTAAATTCATTTGAGGCTGCCTTGTCGGTTGAGCCGGTTTATCTTCGGGCAATTCGACAAAGCTTGCTTCTACGGATGCAGGTGTTGAAGCTTCAATCGGGGGCGTAGTCAGAAAAATTCCAAATTTCCAGATGATAGCCAACCAGATAATGACTGCAAGCGGTGTTGGCCACCAAAGTCTGATCTCTCCGGGCCTGGCAGCAGGCATGTATACCTGCACGACCTTGCCGGAATCAACAGAGATGGCGTGCCGAATTTCACGTGAGCCATAGTTGGACATGCTTACAACATCACTCATGCTTTACCGCAATTAGGAAATTCCTAGCACCGGCAGCTCTGGCTTGCAGCATGGCCTGCACGACGATTCCCTGTGGCGCAACGTTATCTGCCGAGACGATAACGCGTTGCTGAGATTGGTTTAACAAAGGAGCAAGCGTGGCGGACAACGTTTGTAAAGTCACAGGGGTGCGGTTAACAAAAATTTTGCTGTCACCTGTCAAAGTCAGTGTTACCGGTTGATTATCATTAAGTTTTTCAGCTTTTCCCTGCGGCAAATTGACTTGTAGCGAATCGAGATTCTGCATCGACAACGAAGACAGCATGAAAGTCGCCAGCAAAAAGAACATCACGTCGATCATCGGGATCACTTCGATGCGACCCTTGCGATATTTTCTGGGTTTACGCAGTTTCATGTGCTTCACCCTGCTGATCAAGACGAATGTGATCAATCAAGCGTGTGCCCAAACGCTCCATCTCGTCCATCGTTTGCGATTGAATGCGGGAGAAAAAATTGAATCCGAACAAAGCAATCAGCGCGATCAACAAACCAATTGCCGTTGCTATCAGTGCCTGAGCAACCCCTCCGGTTACCCCAGTCGGATTAACAATGCCGCTACCACCGATGATTTTGAACGCATCCATCATTCCGGCAATCGTACCCATCAAACCAAGCAATGGGGCCGCGGTAACGATTGTTTCCAGCACCCACAGTCTTCTTGACAGGGAAGTTTCAATTAACTGTGCTTCGTCAGCGGCACGAGACTCAGTCCACCATGCAGGACGCGTCCGGTTGGCAATAACCACTTCAAAGAATCTTCTAAAATAATGACGCCCATGCAATCCATAGAGCCGCTTCTCCAGCTCTTCCCAGGCAAAACCATACGTCTCGGTAAGACTCAACAGCTCCAACGGAAGCCGTGCATACTGCCAATATAGGTAGGCTTTTTCCAGCATGATTGCCAAAGCCATTATCGCTAACAGCGACAAGGGCAGAATAGTTACCCCACCCAGTCTTATTGCATTCCAAATGTCGTGCAGGTCTTGCATGGTAATCTCCAAATTTAGCAAAGGGATTGAAAACGAGATGATAAGAAATGGTGCAGCACCAAGACCCAACAAAGAATTTGCTCAAACCACTTGAATATTTTCAACTCAAGCTTAGTGCAATTTAGCCGCTCAAATATGTTTACATTGTAACAAAGTGGAATTCTGTATCATTTTGAAGATTGATAATCGAAATTCTGGCAGACCCACCTACGCTGGTGTTAGTAACTCATCTCAACGGTAACTTAATGATTGATTGAATTATTCAATCTTAATTTATGGTCGTCGGCACGACCTGTCTTTTGTCGCAAGCAAATTTCCACAAGGCTTCGCCTTTACTGTTGGCTGCAATAACCTCCCATTGGGGCGAATCAAAATCAAGGCTGTTAGTGATCTCCCCTCCTCCCATTTTCTCAGAGTGCATCGAAGCGGCCAGTATTCTTGATCGCTTTTTCTTGCATTCAAATTCATATTGCGTGGTCCAGGACAGGAACGGTTTTCCATCACTTAACTTTTCTGCGGCCTTCAGGTCTATCATCGACCACATGATGACTCTGTCTCCCATTTTATGGAGCGTAGCCAGATCGGCATAAGCTTTTTGCTTATCGTTTCCCTCAATAAAGGTCCATTCTGCCAGCGCACACTGGCTAATCATAGCCAACAGCCCCATTAGCATAAGTTTCTTCATATCATTAAATTCGCAAATTGTAATCGGATTAACGGGCATGGCAAATGTGTGTCCCTGAAAAATGAAACTCGTGTTGCCCGTTTCCCCCTCCCCAGCCCTCCACCGTTGGGAGAAGGGGACAGGGTCTCGCTTCGCGAGTTTCGTTAACGCGGCGACCAATCGGGTCCTTCTTTGTCGTGCTTGAAAAGGTCCTCGTGCGTCTCGTGTTCGTCAGAGGGCGGATACCCCTCTGCAATTTCTTTTGCAACCAACCAGCATACAACCATAGCAATCATGTAACCGATTGCCTGAACGGCCTTTAAATGAACCAGACTAGTCACCCATCCCAGGCACGCACTTACGCTACCAGCTCCAAAGACAATTAGCCAGAACCAGCGTTTAAACATGAGCACAACACCCAATATGACTCCGGCAACAACCCATACCGTTTCCATCTTTGTCCCTTAAGCGTGGTATTTTTAAATCGTTGTACTCATATAATAACCTGTTAGTTGTCCCCTTAGACCACAAAGAATGCGACCGACATATCCGGGCAGTTTTTATTGAAAAGTTGCCGACCATTCAAAATGCGCAATGAAAAAAGCCCGCAAAGCGGGCTTGATTCCTGCAACGGAAGCCAACCAGAGACTACTTCAGCTTGGTTTCCTTGTACAAAACATGCTTGCGTACCACAGGGTCGAATTTGCTGAATTCCAGCTTTTCCGGTGTGGTGCGTTTGTTTTTGTTTGTGGTGTAAAAATGTCCCGTGCCAGCACTGGACTCCAACTTGATTTTTTCGCGTGCGCCTTTAGCCATGCTTGTTCTCCTTAGATTTGCTCGCCGCGAGCGCGCATTTCAAACAATACTGCATCAATACCATTCTTGTCGATGGTACGCAGGGCGGCATTAGTCAGACGCAAAGATACGAAACGGTTTTCGCTCTCTACCCACAGACGACGACGCTGCAAATTCGGCAAAAACCGGCGTTTGGTTTTATTATTCGCGTGGGATACATTGTTACCCACCATCGGGCGTTTCCCCGTTACTTGACAGACGCGTGCCATAGCTACTCCAACCAGTTCTAAATTTAAAGAGGCGCGATTCTATCCTAAAACATACTACCAGTTCAACTATCAATTGCACTTAAATGCATTTTTCCTCAAATTAACCCTCAACCATGTGCCTGACAACAATATTGAATGAGGCAATCCATTCCGGTGAAAACTGGTTATCACATGCATTAATCTCGGCGATAGCCCGCACCAGTGAACGATTTCCGCCATATTGACTGTGCTTGCACATGACCGCTTCAAAGGTATCGATTATCGCCAGAATCTTTGCACCGGGCACAATTTGATCTCCTTTCAGGCCCAGTGGATAGCCGCCCCCATCCCGCATTTCATGATGTTGCAGCACAATCTCGGATGCAGCCAGCCAACCCTCCATACGTTGCAACAAACCGCAGCCAAAACCAGGATGATTCCGCAACAGTAATTTCTCCTCGCCGGAAAGCTTTCCCCCCTTCAACCATAATGATTCGGGTAGAAAAAGCATCCCAAGATCGTGCATATACACTGCTGCCTTGAGTTGCACCGGATCTACAGGATTCCCCGCAACTTCATTGGTATCCAGGGCAAGTTGCACTTGGCGCTTGCTGCGCCCTTGAAAAAGAGGTGAGCGCGCGTCATACTGCAATGCCAGTGACTGAAAAAAATCCAGGTCCGCCGCAACGCTTGCCGAGCTGCTCACACTCAAACTGGCATGGGGCTTGATTTTTTGAGTTGCGCCGGCTGGGCGAAAGCCCGTCACGGCCTCGATCAAATGCACTACGGTTTCGTCTATCATGTCATTTGATGCCCCGGCCAGTTTCTCAAGGCCACTGACCAATTCGACTAACTTTAAATGGCCGAGCGACTTTTGCCCGCTGTCGAGAGCCTCGATGGCAAGTTCAAGCCTGTCAATCGACAATAAAATTGCTTCGGCAAACAAATCGGTAAAATTTACTTCGTTATTACGCAACCGTCCCAGCAAGGTTTCAATCGGATGAACAATTACGGTGCCAATGTCGACCTTGCATAACGACGCATCTCCTTTGATGTTGTGCAGCGCGCGAAATAAATCGGCGATCAGTTTTTTATCACGGGGGGAACGCTTAAGCTGTGCTACATAACGTTCAACGTTGGGAACCTGATCGGTCAAGGCATCATGAAACTCATGCAGCGAGTCACTATCACGTATGCGTGGCTGCAGCAAAGTAATGTTATTCATCAACTCCCTCCATAGTGTTTATTGGGAAAGCACAGGTTGAATCCAAACGTCCTCATGCTTTCTGCATAACTTAAGCTTGCGACACTCCCCGGGGCGTTCGGCATTTTTCTGCTCCTTACAACATCCCACGCTCCGCAAAAGACAAACAGGTCACTCCTGCCACAATAAAATGATCCAGTACGCGCACATCCACCAGCGACAGCGCCTGTTTCAGAGCATCGGTCAGCATTCGGTCGGACTGACTGGGCTCGGCCATACCGGAGGGATGATTGTGCGCAAAAATGACTGCCGCCGCATTGTGATACAGCGCACGCTTGACCACTTCACGCGGATACACGCTGGTCTGCGTCAAGGTGCCGCTAAACAATTCTTCGGAAGCCGTCACCCGATGCTGTGCATCCAGAAAGATGACCATGAACACCTCCTGTTCGCGTCCCCGCAGCAAAAGTTGCAAATAGTCGCGCACTGCACCCGGTGAATTCAATGCATCGCCGACTTCCATTTCTTCGTGTAGCGCCCTCCGGGACAGCTCCAAGACGGCTTGAAACTGCACAAATTTTGCCTGCCCCATCCCGTGAATTTCGCAAAAGTCTTTTTCACTGGCCGCGAACAATTTGGTGAGATTGCCAAATCGGCCCAGCAAGTCGCGCGCCAAATCCACCGCGCTTTTTCCCCTCACCCCGGTACGCAAAAAAATCGCCAGTAGTTCAGCGTCGGAAAGTGAAGCCGAACCGCGATGAAGGAGCTTCTCCCGTGGGCGCTCCCCTTCCGGCCAATCATTGATACCCATTCTATGCCACCATTCCCAATCAAGCCAAACAGGAATTTGCAAGGCAGGCGAACTCCCAAGGAAAGGAATGGGATGACTTGAGCATAGCACGTTAATACTACGAGACTCCAAGCATGAGCTATTATCGTCAAGATCAATGTAAACTTAACCTTCCCTTGGAAACGACAAGCCATAATTGGGACTAAAACCTATGACACGAAGTCAGAACCAGGGCTTTCAAATGAATGACCACATAGATCGAATCAAAGTGCTAAGTGCAGGGATATGCAGCCTGATTCTCGTGATGGGCATTGCCCGGTTTTCTTATACTCCCATGCTACCCTTGATGCAGCAGCAAGCAGGGTTGGGGATTGCCGGGGCCGGATGGCTGGCAGCCATCAATTATGCCGGCTATATTGGTGGCGCCTTCATGGCTTCGCTGATCAGCGACTTGATCCTGAAGGATCGCTTGTACCGGATTGGGCTAATCCTGGCTATTCTCAGCACCCTTATGATGGGGGTGACCAACAATTTCGAGGTGTGGGCGTTGTCACGCTTTATTGCAGGCCTGAGCAGTGCTGCCGGCATGCTGTTTGGCACGGGACTTATTCTCAATTGGCTGATTCGCCATAATCACCGTAGCGAGCTGGGCATTCATTTTTCCGGAATTGGTCTTGGAATTGCCGGTGCATCGGTTGCAGTGGCAGTAACCAGCCCGTCATTAAACTGGAGTCAGCAATGGTATGTTTTTGCTGCATTAGGCTGCTTGTTGCTGATCCCTGCATTGGGATGGCTGCCGCCTCCGGATCGGAGCACCTTGACCAAAACCGGCCAACAGATGATAGATACCCCGCCCGGCATTATTTTCCTTCGGCTGTTTATGGCTGCCTATTTTTGCATGGGCATGGGTTACGTAGTCAGCGCCACCTTTATTGTTGCTATCGTGGATCATATGCCTGAACTTAGCGGACGGGGAACACTAGTCTTTCTTGTGATCGGATTGGCTGCCGCCCCCACCTGCATTGCCTGGGATTTTGTTGCCCGCCGGACTGGCGACTTGAACGCCCTGATTTTAGCCTCCATACTTCAGATAATCGGCATCCTGCTGCCGGTATATTTTGGCGGTTTGGTAGCCGCATTGCTCGGAGCACTACTTTTTGGTGGAACCGTGATGGGAATTGTAAGCCTAGTTCTAACCATGGCAGGACACTATTACCCAACCCGCCCAGCAAAGATGATGGGGAAAATGACACTTTCCTATGGCGCAGCCCAGATTTTCGGCCCGGCCATTACGGGTTGGCTCGCCACCCGTCTAGGCAGCTATACCGCAGGCCTCTATATGGCTGCGGGGATAATGATCGCAGGAACCTTGATATTGATTATTCTCAAGACCGTAGAAAAACAAGGCACA
>Ga0364859_10161_pt2 | contig 27908 bp, 16 predicted proteins | sample ExccelAu500001D3_FD_206911 | JGI IMG/M metagenome (GOLD analysis project Ga0364859, IMG submission 206911) | Enriched cells from Trout Bog Lake Hypolimnion, Wisconsin, USA - BchlTB.Aug20.5000.01 .D3 | ecosystem: Environmental > Aquatic > Freshwater > Lake > Hypolimnion/Profundal zone | place: USA... | reverse complement strand
GAGGCAACCTGTGGCAGAAGAAGCATTGCGCGCATCCTTGCGCGAAGAAGCTGCATTTCAACTTGCAAATGTGACCAAGACCGCTCCGCAGTTTGGAGCCATCACGCCACGCTGGCTGGTTCGGTTGTTGGATTGGAAGCCGCTTGAGGCGGGAACTTTACGGCTCAACAAGGTAGATGAAAGCAAGGCAATCGAATCGACTTGTGACCACTCTGACGAGTCGGCGCTGGCGCCCACTTTTGTCGAATACCTGGATAAGCCCCGTGAATACCGGCTTAGCAGCATCAATGCGATTCTCAATGTTCATACCCGCGTCTCCGATATTCTCAGCAATCCCTACGATCAGGTTCGCGAGCAGTTGCGACTGCTCATTGAAAGCGTCAAGGAAAAGCAGGAAGGCGAACTGCTCAACAACGCTGATTACGGACTATTGAACAACGTCCCCGATGATCAGAAGATCAAGACGCGCCAGGGCGCGCCCACGCCGGACGATCTGGACGAGTTATTGACCAAGGTGTGGAAAGAGCCTTCGTTCTTCCTGGCGCATCCGCGTAGCATTGCGGCGTTTGGACGGGAATGCACGCGGCGCGGTGTGCCTCCGCCAACTGTAACTCTCTTTGGATCGCCGTTTGTGACTTGGCGGGGAGTGCCGCTGATCCCCTCGGACAAGATCGCTATCCGTAGCAAAGATCTCACTTCCAAGATTCTGCTGGTGCGCGTCGGTGAAAAGAAGCAAGGTGTCGTCGGTCTCTTCCAGCCAGGACTTCCGGGAGAGCAGAGCCCCGGCTTGTCGGTTCGCTTCATGGGCATCGATCAGCGATCGCTGGCCTCCTATTTAGTGTCGCTGTACTGCTCGGCGGCCGTGCTCACAGACGACGCCATTGCCCTGCTCGAAGGCGTAGACGTGGGTCAATACCATGAGTACAAATGACCAGACGTTAATTGCAACAGCGGTTCCAGAGGCAGGTAGTTGGGGAAATGGAATGCCGGGAGCGATCACTCCCGGCGTGATCTCCCCGGCTGTTTTGTCGCGCATGGCCAACGAGATTTTCAATGCGTTGCCTGAAGCGCTGCAGCCGCCTGTGACGAGCGCGGCCGCAGCGGTGCTGCCTCCTAACTCAACCTTTAGCGGGAACCCCTTTGCGGCAGTGCCCAGTCCAACTCCGCCGGCGGTTCCGGGCGCGGCTTCAAGTCTGCTGGCAAGTTTGGCCGATGCGCATCCGGGGGCGTTCGTTGCTGTCCCGGATCGAAGCATCTCGCCCGACTTGCGCACGGCGGCATCGGCTCCCGCTATTCCGGGAGGCGGGGCTAATCCGCAGGCGGGGGCGCCGTTCGGATTTTTGCAGGTAGCACGGCCCATCTTTGTTGAGCCTGTGGCGGAGTTGCCGGTCGCGCAGACGCCTTCGCAAGCGGCGGGCAATGCAGCGCCTACGGAGGATGGCTTTGCGTCCATTCCATCTTCATTGCTTCCCGATCTTCAAGCGCCACAAAACATCCAACCTCCCGCGCCGGCGATTCCCGGCGCATTGAGCCCGGTCGATTCCTCGGCGTTCCCCGCGTTTTCATTCATGGAGGAGGCACGGCCGCTCTTCTCCTCTCCGCGCACAATCCCTGGGCCGGTTCCAGCCGATGCCGTGGCGGAGAAACCTGCCAATGCTGAACAGGTCCCTTCGAGCACCATCAATCCATTCGCAACACCGCTCGATCAGGCCGCTCCGCAACTCTTCGGCACGGTAGCCCATGCGCCGGACTATCGTGCGCCGGCTTCTTACGATCCACAAAATCAGCCGCGGTCTATCAGTTCGTTCGATGCAGTGCCGATCGTGGCTCCCGGTGCCGGACAATCTGAACTGCGGGGCGATCTCGGCCTCTCTTCGTACTCCTTTGATGTGGAAGCGATTCGCCGAGACTTTCCCATCCTTCGCGAAGTTGTCAATGGGCACCCGCTGATCTGGCTGGACAATGGAGCAACGACGCAGAAGCCGCAGTCGGTCATCGACCGCATCAGTTACTTCTACGAGCACGAAAACTCCAACGTACACAGGGCCGCGCATGAGTTGGCCGCACGCGCTACCGACGCTTATGAGTCAGCCCGCGAGAAGACGCGGCGCTTCCTCAACGCCGGGGCAACGCGCGAAATCGTCTTTGTGCGCGGGGCAACCGAAGCGATTAACCTGGTAGCGCAAAGCTGGGGACGCCGCAACATTCAAAAGGACGATGAGATTGTCGTCACTTGGATGGAGCATCATGCCAACATCGTTCCCTGGCAGATGCTGTGTGCTGAAAAAGGCGCGCGGCTTCGCGTTGCTCCGGTGGACGACTCCGGCCAGGTGCTGCTCGACGAGTACGAGAAGCTCCTGGGACCAAAGACAAGGCTCGTCTCGATCACCCATGTCTCCAACGCGCTGGGCACCATCTTGCCGGTAACGGAGATGGTTGAGGCGGCGCATCGTCACGGCGCACGCGTGCTGGTCGATGGTGCGCAGGCAGTTTCGCACATGCGCGTTGATGTGCAGGCAATTAACTGCGACTTCTATGTCTTCTCCGGGCACAAGGTCTTTGCCCCAACCGGCATCGGCGTTGTGTACGGCAAGTCCGAAGTGCTGGATGCCATGCCACCATGGCAAGGCGGTGGCAATATGATCGAGGACGTGACCTTCGAGAAGACGCTTTATCAACCGCCGCCGCAACGCTTTGAAGCCGGTACGGGCAACATCGCCGACGCGGTCGGCTTGGGCGCGGCGATCGACTATCTGGATCGTGTCGGCATTGTCAACGTCTCGCGCCACGAGCACATGCTGTTGACCTATGCGACCGATGCGTTGCAGCGCATTCCTGGGTTGCACATCATCGGCACGGCCAAGGAAAAGGCGGGCGTCCTCTCCTTCGTAATGGATGGCTTCCGCACCGAAGAAGTCGGCGACTACCTCAACCGCAAGGGCATCGCCGTTCGCGGCGGTCACCACTGCGCACAGCCAATCCTGCGCCGCTTTGGATTGGAGAGCACAGTACGCGCTACGCTGGCGCTCTACAACACCTGCGAGGAAATCGATGCGCTCGTCGCCGCACTGTGGGATTTGCGGCAAGGGCGCAATCCTGGCCTCGTGTAATAGAAGTCCAACAGCAAAAAGGCCAGCCTCTGCGAAGAGACTGGCCTTTCTGGTTTGCACCTCTTCAATACTTTGGCAATCATCGCATGTGCCCCGCGAAAGGCTGCTTGGCCAAAGCACGCAGCCTCGAGGGACTGAAAAATCTGCGAATCACGGGATGCTCCGCCTGTGTTCATCGATTCAACCTTGCATGCAATCAGAGCAGATCGCCCAGTGGGGGAAACGTGGCAAGCAGGCTCAATGCGAGCAGTGCAAACGCAATGATGTTGATGCGCTTCAAGGACTGGTTGCGACCACGCCAGCGCCATTCGAGAAGTATCCACGCGACAAGCCAAACGACAATAGTGAGAGTGGTTACCCCAGACAGCGCTCCTGTCGGTTTGTAAATCGAAAACATGCTTTTCACAATCGCGGATTGGTCTGCGACGATTGTCAAGATTGCGACGGCCAGCGAGCCAATGCCGGCTGAAAGTATGGCGGCTGCTGCGGAACCATTGGGAATGGAAGCGTCACTTTTTTCAGAAATCGCAGTATCAGAAATCAAAGTATCTGTGCTCACGGTCATTCTCCTTGTACGAGATGGATGATTTGGCCACCGTCGACCGGTGCGTTCTTGTCGAGCATCGCACCAAAGAACCCGGCGACGCCTGCGGCAAAGAGTGAGGTTGCTACGAACCCAAAAAGTGCGGACCGTAACGGCCGGGAATAATTGAGATCGCGGGCGTATTTGATCGCGACAAATGCAGCCATGGTGATTGCTATCGGCACCAGCCACGCAACGTGCTCTTTCCATTCCATTCCGAGCGAGTGCCATTGTCTGGTTGCAGGATTCGAAAGCAGAAGCGCGCGCGGAAAGGCTCCCAGGTTAGTAGTGCCGACAGGGGCTGCGGCACGATACCAAGGATAAATAATATAGGTTCCTGAGAGAACAGTGAGCCATGCCAAGGCGGCCATGACGGTCAGATAGATGCCGAGAATGCGATCGCTTCTGGGAGTTGAATGCGCCTCCGCATTGGTAGAGGAACGCAGATAAAGCAGGGCAATGGCGCCGGAGCTGGCAAGCAAATAGAGCGCTCCGAAACCCATGCCGTGTATCAAAGTCCAGAGACTGCGAGTAGTTATTTCCATTGAACAAGACCTCTTTTGGGAATGTAAAGTAAAGAGCTGTGCAGGGGAGCACGCTGTGTCAGTGATTGCATGGCGGCGCTCGACCTGTTGAACGCCGCCAGATAAGTTAGAAGTTGATCTTTGCGGCCAGTTGGACCTGGCGCTCGATCCGTTGGAAAGTTGATTCAGAACCGGCTGAAGAGACGGTCCCGTAAGTCGAACCAGCAGTCAAATTCGGCACGAGTGTTGTGCTGCCCGCAGCAGGTGTCGGGGCAGTAGCGGACGGATTGTTGAACTGCGGAGTGTTAAACAGGTTGAAGAACTCCGCGCGCAATTGCAGGACCTTCGATTCAGTAACATGAGTATTCTTGAAGAACGAGAAATCCACGGTCTTGGTGCCCGGACCCTGAAGGATATTGCGCCCTGAATTTCCCCACTGCCCGTTAGCAAGCTGCCCGGTTAGCGGAATGCTCACAAACGATGAGGTGTTGAACCATTTCTGCCGCGTGCGCTCGCCACTTGGCAGAGAACCATTGCCGTTGCCTGGAATCAGTTGCGCGCGTGGAGTGAGGCCGTCGCCCACGCCGCTGGACGAGCCTACCGAGAACGGCAGGCCATCGTAGTAATTCAGAATACTGTTCAACTGCCAGCCCTGCACGACGTACTTCAGCCTGCCAGAACTCTTGAAGGGAAGCTCATAACTGGCGCTCCCAACAAAGCGATTCGGAATGTTCAAGTCGGAGTTTCCGTAGTCGGAACGGATGCTGTAGGGGTTTACTACGCCGCCGGGACTACCTGTGCCTTCATCGAGAGAATGGCTGTAGGTGTAGGAGGCCAGGAAGTTCACACCACGCGCCCGGCGTTCAGCCGTAACCTGCAGAGCGTTGTAGGTTGAGATTTGGTTGGTCTCAATTTCGTTGATCTGCGCAAAGAACGGATAAGGGCGGTTGACAGTGACGTTTGTGGTGCCTGGAGAACCAGCGTTGATGTCCCGCAAATCGTCCAGATGGACTCCCTTGGTTCCAACATATGCAAACTTGAGTACTGTTGAAAAGGGAATTTGCTGTTCGAGGGTCGCATGCCACTGTATGCTGTAGGGCGTCTTGGCATTCGGGTCTTGCGCAAGAACCGGCAAACCCTTTGGCAGATTGCTGGAGGAAGTAACAGCAGTGTGAACAAATCCGTTTGAAGAGAAGTTGAACGGAGTGCCGTTGGTGGCTGCGGCGCCGTAAGTGGCTGGGTTATTAAACGCCCAGTAATCATCAACCGGAACGTTGGCCGACAGTCCACTGGAGTTGGTGACGTTTGGCGCAGAGTAGTAAAGGCCATAGCCAGCGTGGAAAACTGTTTTGTCGGTTACCTTGTAGGCAAATCCAACGCGGGGCGCAAAGTTCAGCTTATTGTTGTTGGCGCCGCTTTTCGGAACGCCCTTGCTCCCAACCTGCTCAAGAGCAGTTGTCGAGATTGAAGGAACGAAGTTATACAGTTTGTTGTTGACTTCGGTCCACGGCCAGCCAAGAAAGTTTTCGTAACGAACGCCGAGATTCAACGTCAGCCTGCTGCTGACTTTGTAGTTATCCTGCACATAGAGAGACAAGTCGCTCTGTCGCAATCCGACCGTGCCATGCGGATAAGAATAGGTCCCACTCTTTGGCGCTCCGAATAGCAAATCAGTCCAGGCCAGTCCGCTATACGCTGTGCCGTAAGACTCGGATCCATGCTCTGCTCCCGTCTGGAACATGTCGTACTGGAGGCGAACAAATTCCACGCCGACATCGAGTGAATGTTTGCCGCGAACAAGATTGACGTTGTCATCAAACTGATAGTTGTTGGTTCCGATCTGGGTGGGACTGTTGCCAGCGTCGCCGATTGACGTGCCGCCCGAGAATGAAAACACAGGCAGCCCATCGGATCTGGGATCGCCAGCAATCTCTACCCCGGGAATGCCGAGTTGAGTAGGAAGGTTCAGACCGGAATTCCAGTTTTGGGCGTTAACAAAAAAGCGCGACCAGCCGAAACGCACGGTGTTGATGGTGGTGGAAGAGAGAATGTGAGTCTCACTGAGAACGGCCTGATAAGCCGGGTTCTGAGCAGGTCCGCAAATGACGGCGCCTACCAACGGATTAGGCAGAGTGCCTGGCTGGGATATGGAATCAATTGCCTGACTGAAGCGAAGGAATGCGCTGTCACGCTCCGTGATATTGTGGTCGACCTTCACGTCAAAGGCATCTTCAGTCACGCTCAACAAGGGGTTATAGAGGAAATTATTGGCAGTGGTCTTGCCGGCGATATTCGGCGAAGCATATTTGTGATAGAAGTTCAGAATGTTCGCGCCGGTCTGGTTCACATCGGCCAGTGGGATGAAATTCCCAGCGTAAGTGGCTCCGGTTGTGGGATTCTTGACCGTCTGGGAATATGCGGAAAAATCATATCCGGTGCTGGTCAGGTTGAAATCCGGCACGGTATCCACGTATGTCAGGCCCTGTGCCAATCGTTTCCCAGAGTAGTCGGCGAAGAAGAATGTCTTGGGATTCTGTCTGTTGAACAGCGGACCGCCGAAGGTGCCGCCAAACTCATTCTGGCGGAGTGGAGGCTTGCGCGAACTAGCAAAATAGTTCTTGGCGTTCAACGCGTCATTGCGTAGGAACTCGAATATCTCTCCATGATATCTGCTGGTTCCGGACTTGAAGACCAGGTTGATAGTACCGCCATTGCCACGTCCATAACGGGCATCCGCATCTGTAGTTTCTTCAGAGAACTCCTGAATGGCGTCGATGGGTGGAAAGATTACGACCGCAAGACCATTGTGGTTTTCATTATCTCCAATGCCATCAAGGAGAAGCCGATTTTCCTGATAACGAAGGCCATTGAAAGCAAATGACGTCGATCCGCGCTGCTGGGTATAAGGAATGTTAACGATCTGCGTTTGCGCTGGTACTGCGCCAGCCCCCAGTCCCACCAGTTCTGCAAAATTGCGGCCATTCAAGGGGAGGTCCTTCACTGCGTCCTCAGAGCGGAGATTCGAAACACTCGAACTCTCTGTCTCCAACAATCCGCCTGATGCCTGGACCTCGATTGTTTCAGCATTAGTGCCCACGGTAAGTGCGAAATCGGCGGATACGCGCTGACCCACTTCGAGCCTCGTGTGCTCGACAACTTTGCTAAATCCGGGAGCCTCAACTACAACGTTGTAGTCGCCAGGATGCAGCGGCGGCGAGACATAAATTCCTTGCGAGTCTGTGCTCGAGTTGGTTGTGAGCCTAGTGCTAGTGTTTAACACAGTTACGTGAGCATTCGGAATCACCGCGCCAGTGTTGTCCTTTACTATTCCGGTGATGGTTCCGGTTTCAACAATCTGTGCTTGCAATGCCGAGGCCATCAGTATGACGGCCAGTACCGGGAACAGGCGTGAGAGGTTTCTCTTTACAAGACGAGGGAATGGGAAATGTACAGCAAACATTGATGCCTCCGGAAATGCGATCCATTTTAATCGCAAAGAAAATGGCCCAGGACATGCTGTCGTGGGCCATTGCAATGCGCGTAACGCACATTGACGTCAGATGGGTACGATGCACTTGCCCACGACGCAATGCGCATCTTCTTCGGGGATTTGGGTCGCACGACAACAACGCACGGGTTTGCGGCCAATCTGCAATTTGTTTCTCATGTTCGATTTCCTTCTCATAAGAGTTCAGATGGATGTGCGATTAGATTCAGTATTTGAATCGAATCGCGTGTGCTTGAGATTCGATTGTAGCCGGACGCTAACTAGCGCTCCTGCAAGCCTTCAGGCCGGAGCAATCCACGATTAGGGGCTGTGGCTCCCGCGCGGCTTGCGCGAAACATAGACTAAGGTTTGATGGGAAAATATGCGGGAGTCAACAACACGAGCGACGGGGAGTCAACTCATCGGCAGACAAATTGGTAGCCGGGTTGTAAAGTCGCTCCTGCATAATCTGTATTGGGCCATAAAGGCGAAATCATGTCAAGTATGGCCAAGGAACTCTTTTGCGGAACCGAATGCAATATCTTCCAATTACAATTTGACATTCAAGCATTCCGATGCTAACTTTCCTTCAGAACGTCGAAATGATGCGCGATCACGACTCCATCACGGCTTGTTGTACCAAGGGCATTATGCCCTTGGAGATTCGCGCGCCGTTCTAGCACCTCGATACATCCCAAAACGCGAATCCCCAGCTCACGAGAATCAAAGCGTGAGCTTTTTTCATGCCTTTAGCCTGAGAATCTGTGGAGAATCGCAGTGTTGACGCCATCGCGAACGGGATTGAAGCGCACCCCCGGAACTCATGCCTCCAGAACGACGGAGGATCTTGTGCTGCCTCTAACAGCTTGTCGATGTCCGCGTCATCATCTCAAAGACAATTCCAGTTTGCCTTGTTGTTCCTCGTCTCGATAAGAACCAAACAACATTGGCAACGATAGTGCGAGCGCTCGAATTCTGCTTGCGTATGTCTATCCGTGTCTTGCCTCGGCTCAAGCGCATCACGAATTCACACGGAGCATAAGGATTTGGTTGATCTTATGCGATCGAGGAAGAGAGTTGCATTCCAATGAAGCCGTTTCACATCATGGCCAAGCCCCATGGCCCAATCTGCAATCTCGACTGCACCTACTGCTACTACCTGGAGAAGGAAAATCTCTATGCAGGCAGTGGCCGTGAATTCCGCATGGCGGATAATGTGCTCGAATCATACATTAGTCAGTACATTCAGGCCCAGCCCGCGGAGTTCGTCAGCTTTGCATGGCAAGGCGGCGAACCTACACTACTCGGAATCCCTTTCTTCGAGCGCGTTATTGAGTTGCAAAAAAAATATGCGGAGGGAAAGGTAATTGACAATGCATTTCAAACCAATGGCACGCTGCTCGACGATGCATGGGGCGATTTTCTGGCGCGCAATAATTTCTTGATCGGCCTCTCCGTCGATGGGCCAGAGGAGATTCACGATGCATATCGTGTGGACAAGGGGGGCAAGCCAACGTTTGCCCGTGTCATGCGCGGCCTCGGCTTTCTCAAGAAGTACGGCGTAGAGTTCAACACCCTCACTGTCATCAATCGTCTGAACTCCTATCGAGCTCGAGACGTCTACCGGTTCCTCAAGGAGATAGGCAGCAAGTATCTGCAATTCATCCCCATTGTCGAACAGGTTGCCAAACAGCCCGACCAAAATGGACTTGTATTGCTTAAGCCCTACGCTCGTCAGGAAACCACTGTGTCCGACTGGTCAGTTGAGCCGCTGCAGTTCGGCAAGTTCCTCACGGCCGTGTTTGACGAGTGGGTTCGCCACGACGTTGGCCGCACCTTTGTGCAGATCTTCGACGTTGCGCTGGAGTCGTGGGCCGGGCTGCCACAGAGCCTTTGTGTCTTTGCGCCACAATGCGGCAAGGCTCTGGCTGTTGAACACAACGGCGACCTTTACTCCTGCGACCACTTTGTCTATCCCGAGAACAAGCTTGGCAACATTATGGACAAAACGATGTCTGGCCTGGTGAACTCACCGCAGCAAACGCGCTTTGGCAATAACAAGTCGGTTGGCCTGCACTCCGATTGCCAGACGTGCGATGTCCGCTTTGCTTGCAATGGCGAGTGCCCCAAGCATCGCTTCACCACAACGGCATCCGGCGAGTACGGGCTCAACTATCTTTGCGCGGGGTACAAGCACTTCTTTCATCACGTTGACCCGTATATGCGCTTCATGGCCAATGAATTGAAGCATGACCGCGCGCCCGCGAGGGTCATGGAATGGGTGCGACTGTTCAATCCCCAGCCCGCACTCGGCTTGACAAGAAGGAGCGCCGATGCACACTCCCTCGTTTAGTCTCCGCTGTTGTTATTGACTCCTGCTCACTCCTGCGCATGAGTGCGCTCGGCCGCACTTCCGCGCGTGAGCGCCTTTCTCTGTATCTCCGCTCTCAACCAATTCATTTGGAGACCGACCGATGAACTTCTCTCAGCAAGTTGGACTGCTGCTCAGCGGGACCATGGCATTCAGTTCGTGGAATCCGGCATGGGCAAAGGATAACGACTCACAACCTAACGGACCGACGATCCCGGTCCATGAAGCGCCTCCCGCGTCGTGGCCGGAACCGCCGAAAGCTCCGGCAGGCGCGCCGAACATCGTGCTGATTCTCATCGACGATGTGGGCTTTGGCGCCACCTCGGCCTTTGGCGGTCCCATCCACACGCCGAACTTCGACCGCCTGGCGCAGTCGGGGCTGCGCTACAACTCCTTCCACATGAACTCACTGTGCTCGCCGACGCGCGCCGCACTGCTCACCGGTCGCAACAATCACCAGGTCGGCTTTGGATCGATCGCCGAGTGGTCGGCGCCTTATCCGGGGTACAACACGTTGCTGCCCAAGAGCGCGGCAACAGTTGCCGAGGTTCTCAAGGAGAACGGCTACAGCACCTCTGCCTATGGCAAGTGGCACAACACTCCCATGTGGCAGGTGAGTCCGGCGGGGCCGTTTGACCGCTGGCCCACGGGCCTGGGCTTTGAGCACTTCTATGGCTTCAACCAGGCCGCCGACAGCCAGTACTATCCGCGTCTCTACCGCGACACGACGCCGGTTGAGCCCTCAAAGTCGCCGCAAGATGGCTACCACTTTACAACCGACATCACCAACGACGCCATCAGTTGGCTGCACCAGCACGATGCTGTAGCGCAAAACAAGCCGTTCTTCATTTACTACGCAACCGGCGCTGTGCATACTCCGCATCACGTGGCAAAGCAGTGGATCGACAAGTACAAGGGCCAGTTTGATGCCGGCTGGGACGTAATCCGGCAGCAATCCTACGATAGACAGAAGCAGTTGGCCGTGATCCCCGCCAATGCTGAGTTGACTCCGCGCCCCGCAGGCCTTCCAGCATGGGACACTTTCAATGCCGAACAGAAGAAGCTTCTGGCGCACGAGGCCGAGGTCTACGCGGGCTTTACCGAGCAAACCGATTATGAGATTGGGCGCCTGCTCGATTCGATCCAGAAAGAGGGCAAGGCCGATAATACGATTGTCTTCTGGATCTTTGGCGATAACGGCGCCAGCGCCGAGGGTGGGCTTGAAGGCACAGACGCGCGCGACATAAACGGCAAGGCCAAGACCATAGAGGCTCGCGAAGACATTGCGGACCTGCTGGGCAGCGAACTCTACATGAACCACTACGCCGCATCCTGGGCCTGGGCGCTAAACTCGCCCTTCCAGGGGACCAAACAGGACGCTTCGCACCTGGGCGGCACGACAGATCCCCTGGTGATCTCCTGGCCCGGCCACTTCAAAGACACCGGCACGGTTCGCGGGCAGTTCTCACACGTCAACGACATTGCGCCGACCATCTACGACATCGTCGGCATCAAGTTGCCGGACGAGGTGAACGGCGTCAAGCAAATTCCGCTCGAAGGCAAGAGTTTGGTCTACACCTTCGACAACGCCAAGGCACCAACACGGCACACGCTCCAGTACTTCACCACCAGCGGCAACCGTGGCATCTACAAGGACGGCTGGTGGGCGGGCAATCGCTTCCGTTCCACTTGGGAGCCGACCTACTACACACCGGCGTCGGACAAGGACATCGACGCACATCCTTGGGAACTCTACAACCTGAACGAGGACTACAGCCAGGCGCACGATCTGGCTGCCAGGTCCCCCGAGAAGCTCAAGGAATTGCAGAAAGTCTTTGACGCCGAGGCCACGCGCAACCAGGCTTACCCGATCCTGCCCGCACGCTCCTCGCCGCTGGACGCGGAACTGAAGGGCAAGACCGTCTTCCAGTATCGCGCGGGAGTGGAGCGATTGCCGCTGCGTTATGCACCGGGGCTCTATGGCCATGCTTATACCATTGACGCCGAGGTGGAGGTTCCAACCGAAGGCGCAGAGGGTGTGATTGTGGCCGAGGGTGGTGTGCTAGGCGGCTTCAGCCTTTTCGTGAAGAACAACCGCGTGTACTACGAAGTGAACACCGCCAACGATCACTCGGATCAGCTCGTCTCCAGTTCGCCGCTCCGTCCTGGTGTGACGCATATTCAGTTGAGTGTTTCTCCCGATCCAGCCGTAGCGGCCCCATCGCAAAGTGGCCCACCGGGATTCAACACACGCAACGCAGTTGCAGGCAGTGCGAAGCTCACCGTCAATGGTTCGTCAGCGGGTGAGTCGCACTTTGCGAGCATCTATGCGTCTGGCGAAACGCTCGACGTGGGCAGCGATCTGGGCTCGCCGGTGAGCGTGGAGTACAAGACGCCCTACCGGTTTAACGGCAAGATCAATCAGGTGACGATCGAATTGAAGTAGAGAATATCCCGGCGCGCACATGGCCTTCACGGGCTGCCTGCGCGCCGAGGGTTGTCCCGATTCTGCTTGGCGGCGTGGGCATTTGTGTACACCGCATCAACCACGAACCGATTAACAACCTTTTAACCGAGTCATCTCTTAATGACAAAAGCCAACAGGAGCTCTATGAAGAGGAAAAGTGTACTGAATGCGTTGACATCAACGTTAATACTTGCGACGGGAGCGAGACTCTCTGTGTATGCTCAAACTGCGCAGCCGTATCAGGGAGTCGTTGGCAGAACCCTCGCCGAGTCAAAAGAATGGTGGCCGGAACCTGTAAAAGCGCCTGCCGGGGCCCCGAATGTAGTGTGGATTCTGATTGATGATGTGGGCTATGGCGCTGCCGGCACATTCGGAGGGCTGATCCAAACTCCCACATTCGACAGTCTGGCCAGCAATGGTCTGCGCTATACCAACTTCCATACCTGCGCCATCTGCGCTCCGACCCGCTCAGCGCTGCTGACCGGCCGCAACAGCGCATCCGTGCATGAATCGGGCTTTTCACACATTGGCGCGTCCGCCGGTTTCCCCGGTTGGGATGGCCGCGTGCCTGCCACGGCCGGCACAATCGCCGAGATTCTGCGCGACAACGGTTACAACACTTTCGCTGTTGGCAAGTACGGCATTACGCCGGACGAAGAGGGGACCGACGCCGGCCCCTTCGATCACTGGCCGACCGGCAAGGGCTTTGATCACTTCTTCGGCTTCCTCGGCTCGGCAACCGATCAATACAAGCCTGACCTTGTAGAGGATCAGGCGCACGCAACTCCCGATGGACGTCACCTGAGCGACCAGATCACCGACAAGGCGATCTTCTATATCGACCGCCAGAAAAAGGCCGCGCCGGATAAGCCCTTCTTCCTCTACTACGCGCCTGCTGCCACGCACGCCCCGCACATGGTCGACAGATACTGGAGCGATCAATACAAGGGTAAGTTTGACAAAGGCTGGGACGTCTTTCGCGAGGAGGTCTTCGAGCGTCAGAAGAAACTCGGCGTGATTCCTGCCAATGCGATCCTGCCCGAGCGCAATCCGAACATCAAGGCCTGGGATAAGTTGACACCAGACGAGCAGAAGCTCTATGCGCGTTTCATGGAAGTCTATGCAGGCTATCTGACCTACACAGACTTTGAGGTCGGCCGCTTAGTCAATCACCTGAAGGAGCTCGGCCAGCTCGACAATACGCTGATCTTCGTCTCCATCGGCGATAACGGCGCAAGCAAGGAAGGGTCGCTCGAAGGCACCATCGACCGTTCCATCAGCCGCAAGCAGATCACCGAGGAGGAGAATATCGCCTATAACCTTGCCAGGATCGACAAGATCGGCACGCCAGATTCCAAGAATGGCAACTATCCTCTGGGCTGGGCGCAGGCCGCCAATACGCCGTTCCGCTATTGGAAATCAGATGCCAACAGCGAAGGCGGAACGCACAATCCGCTCATCGCTTACTGGCCAAAGGGCATCAAGGACAAGGGTGGCATTCGCACCCAGTACAGCCATGTAATCGATCTTCTGCCGACGACGCTCGACCTGGTTGGCATCAAAGCGCCTGAAGAGATTCGCGGCATCCAGCAGCAGCCGATTGAAGGAACGTCTCTGGCCTACTCGATTGACGACGCCAAGGCACCCACCCGTCACACGCTGCAGTACTACTACATCTTCGGTTCGCGGTCGATCTACGACAACGGGTGGAAGGCCGAGTTGGCGTATCCCAACGACGTCCTCACCAAACATGTAGTCAGCAATCCGCCACTTGATGAAAACGCGTGGGAACTCTACAACCTGAACGACGATCCGACCGAACGAATCGATCTGGCCAAGAAGTATCCGGAGAAGGTGGCGAAGTTGAAGGCCGAATACGAAGAGCAGGCCCAGTCGCATCATCTCTATCCCTATATCACCTTCGACGATATGTATAACGGGCGCACTCACCACACTTACCTGCCCCAGTGGTATCTTGATCGACAAAAAGCGCAAGGGGCTCAGAGTAGCAACAGCAAGTAGCATTGCCGGAGTGTTTTTGCCTTACAGCGGTTTTGATTGCATTCAGTCCGCGAAAAGCAGCAGACTGACTGCCGAATTTGCCAGGCATCAGGTCACCGAGGCCTCTCTGAATGACTTAAACCAACAGGAGTTCTATGAAAAGGAAAAGTGTACTGAAAGCGCTGACATCAACTTTAATACTTGCGACGAGTGCGCGACTCTCACTGCATGCTCAAACTGCACAGCCGTATCAGGGAGTCGTTGGTCGAACTCTCGCCGAGTCGAAAGAATGGTGGCCGGAGCCAGTTAAAGCGCCCGCCGGCGCCCCCAACGTCGTGTGGATCCTATTGGATGATGTAGGCTTTGGCGCTCCCACCACATTCGGCGGTCTGATCCAGACTCCCACGTTCGACGCTCTGGCCAACAATGGTTTGCGCTATACGAACTTCCATACTTGCGCGATCTGCGCTCCAACCCGTGCAGCGCTGCTGACTGGCCGCAACAGCGCATCGGTGCACGTTTCTGGTTTTTCACATACGATTTTGTCCGCCGGATTCCCCGGCTGGGATGGCAGGATTCCTTCCTCGGACGGAACCATTGCAGAGATCCTTCGTGAGAATGGTTACAGCACCTTCGCGGTTGGCAAATATGGTGTAACCCCCGACGAAGATGCGACCGATGCAGGCCCTTTCGATCGTTGGCCAACCGGAAAAGGCTTCGACCACTTCTTCGGATTCCTTGGTTCGCAAACCGACCAGTACAAGCCGGACCTGGTGGAAGATCAGGCTCATGTCCATCCCGATGGCCGCCACTTAAACGATCAGATCACGGATAAATCCATCAGCTTTATCGATCGTCAAAAGAAAGCCGCTCCGGACAAGCCGTTCTTCCTCTATTACGCGCCTGGCGCCACCCATGCTCCGCACCAGGTGGACAAGTACTGGAGCGATCAGTACAAGGGTAAATTCGACAGGGGATGGGATGCTTACCGTGAAGAGGTTTTTGAACGTCAGAAGAAACTTAGCGTTATTCCCGCCGATGCGAAACTTCCCGATCGCAACCCGAACATCAAGGCCTGGGATCAACTAACGCCGGACGAGCAAAAGCTCTATGCGCGCTTCATGGAAGTCTATGCGGGTTATCTGACTTATACGGATTTTGAGGTTGGCCGTCTGATCAACCACTTGAAAGAGATCAACCAACTGGATAATACGCTTGTGTTCATTTCGATCGGCGACAATGGCGCAAGCAAGGAAGGCACGCTGAATGGGGATATCGATCGCCCTCTGTTCGGCAAGCCTTTAACGGAGCAGGAGAATATCAATTACAACCTGGGTAAGATTGGGGAGATTGGTACACCCGCTGCTACCCAGGGAAACTATCCGCTCGGCTGGGCACAGGCCGCGAACACGCCTTTCAAGTACTGGAAGCAGGATGCGAACAGTGAAGGAGGCACACACAATCCGCTCATCGTCTATTGGCCAAAGGGCATCAAGGACAAGGGCGGCATTCGCACCCAGTACAGCCATGTGATCGATCTTCTTCCGACCACACTCGATCTGGTTGGCATCAAAGCTCCTGAAGAGATTAAGGGAATCAAGCAGGATGCTATTGAGGGAACTTCATTGGCATACTCGATTGACGACGCCAAGGCGCCTACCCGTCACACGCTGCAGTATTACTACATCTTTGGTTCGAGATCGATTTATCGCGATGGGTGGAAAGCGGAATTGGCTTACCCAAGCAGCTTTATCACTGGAAACGTGCAAAGCAAACAGGCTTTCGATGAAAACGCCTGGGAGCTCTATAACCTGAATGAGGACTATACAGAGCGAAATGACTTAGCCAAAAAGGACCCAGAGAAACTGGCTGAACTAAGAGCTCTGTTCGAGGAGCAGGCCAAAGCTCATCATCTCTATCCTTACATTACATGGGACGATGTGCTGAATGGACGAATTCACCGAACCAAAGACTCCAAGTCATTTCTTGATGCGGTGAAGGATGTAACCAAGAGCGGCGATAGAGAATAGCTTTGGTAACTCGCGCGGCCCCATCGGCCGAACCTGGCGCAAGCACGACGACGCTGCTATCCACTACCATGAGGCCCCCGGCACAGCAAAGTGCCAGGGGCCTCATTTTTCGCTGCGGCGACACTGGACAGCCTCCGGTCGCTGCTACCTCAAGGGAAGAAACGGGGCGACCCGCAACACAGAAAGTGGACCAAAACAGGAGCAGAATCGTCACCTGTAGACAATGCCCCAGGACCTGGCGTACATTCCAGGGTCAGTGAGCGCTCAACTATATTGAGCGTGAAGCCGATGGGGAGGAAATCATGCTGGCGGCTCGACTCCTGCTGCTTCGATGTTGCCGTTCCATTCGGTGTCACCCCTCTGCCCGGTCCCTGCTCTTCCTGACAGCGCTTGCCCTTCCCGTCGCGTTGTCGGCACAAGCGAAGCAATCAAATAACTTGGTAAAGTTCCGGCTGCGCGACAGATACCTGATCGTCGTGCAGGCGACTGTCAATGGCTCCGGGCCTTTCAGTTTTCTGCTGGATACCGGCTCAACGCACACCGTGATCGACCCCGGCCTTGCGCGCCAGTTGCAGGCTCCGGTCATTGGCGAGGCTGCGCTCACCACGGTTTCCGAAGTGCGGAAGGACCGGTTGGTGCGTCTGAAGGAGATTCGGGTGGGCAACTCCACAGTCTCCGAGTTGGGCGCAATCATCGACAAGATGGATCAGGTAAGGCTCAAAGCTCCGGGCGTTCGCGGCGTACTTGGCGAAGATTTCATCTCTGAATTCGATCTTCTCATCGACTACCAAAAACGCGAGCTGCGTTTTGACCAGCCCGCTCCCGTTGGCGAACGATGCCGCATCGAGACGATGGGCCATTATCGCGGACAGACCACCACCAACCGGTTGCTCATCGAAGCGGAATTCATGGATGTGAGCGGTGGCAAGGTGCAGTTGCAACTTGATACCGGAGCAAAGATGCCGGAGCTGTTCCCGGTTCGCCGCGATTCTTTTCCGGAGCGGCCCTGGGCCGGCTCCATGGCGTTCAGCAGCGGACCGAATGGCACTACGGTCCATTCGCACGCCACGATAAGAATCGGCACAACAACGGTCAAGGATCTGGATGTTATTCAGTCCCGTCGCGGGGTTGCTTTCGATGCAGTGGGCCTGCTGCCGGCAGCGATCTTCAAGAGTATCTACATCAGCCATACGGGCGGGTTTGTGGTGTTGAATCCCTCCGAGTGAACGAGTGAAGACAAAGCCACATGGCGCGATCCTTACGCCTTCGACGTGATAAGCGCCCGCTCCTCAAATCGCCTCCTGCAAACTCCGCGTTCACCGGCCTGCATGCACCTCATTTCCTGTAAATCTGATCGAATGTTCCGCCTGCGCTGAAGTGCTTGGCCTGCGCGTTCTGCCATCCGCCGCATCCCTCTGCCACGGTGAAGGTATTCGCCTTGGGGAAGAAACTGGAGTATTTGTCCGCCACCTGCTTCAGCTGCGGACGGTAGTAGTATTTCGCGGCAAGCTCCTGCGCCTCCGGCGAATACAGATATTCCAGATAGGCGCGCGCAGCCTTCTCCGTGTGATGACGGCGAGCAACCTTGTCGACAACCGCGACCGGAGGCTCGGCAAGAATAGTGGCGGAGGGGACCACAATCTCGAATTTGCCGGCACCAAATTCCTTGAGTGCCAGCAACGCTTCATTTTCCCAGGTGATCAGAACATCACCTACACCGCGCTGCGCAAATGTGGTGGTTGCGCCTCGCGCGCCGGAGTCGAGCACCGGCACATTGTTGAAGAGCTTCTTCATGTACTCACGCGCGCCTTGTTCGTTGCTGCCGGAATTGCGTAGTGCGTATCCCCAGGCTGCAAGATAATTCCAGCGAGCGCCGCCCGAGGTCTTCGGATTGGGCGTGATGACCTTGACGCCTGGACGAATCAGATCGTCCCAGTCATGAATGCGAAGAGGATTCCCTTTGCGTACCAGGAAGACGACTATCGAAGTGTATGGCGTACTGTTGTTGGGAAGTTTCGATTGCCAATTCTCGTCCAACAGACCGCCAGTCTGAGCTATCGCATCGATGTCGTAGGCCAGGGCAAGCGTAACCACATCTGCTTCCAGCCCTGCGATCACTGCGCGCGCCTGCTTGCCAGACCCGCCGTGCGATTGATCGATGCTCACCTCTTGCCCGGTGGTAGCCTTCCAATGTCGCGCAAATAGCCGGTTGTATTCCTCATAGAACTCACGAGTTGGATCGTAGGAGACGTTGAGCAGATGTGTCTGTGCGTTCAGCGCACCCACTGCAGACATCAATAGATTGGCAACCAAAACGGAAAGATGGATTCTGCGAAACAGACTTCTCATGCAGTGCACTCCGGAAGGCGTTCAATAAGGGGGCTTTGAAGTCGATCGGCCCGCAGCGGTTGGCTAGAAGGGCAGCCGTACCGTGATTATTGTGGAGTGATTGTTCGGATGGTAGTGAGAAACAGCAATCTGCTGACCCATGCCGAATGTCATTCCCAGCCGTCCAGGCTTGCCATTGGCAACGTGCGAAAGAGGAATTCGGCCCACGATAAGGCCGGGAGTGGCAAACACAGCGGTCTCGCCATTCGTGGGACCACCTTTGTAGAACGCAGAATTCAGCTCGACTTCAGGCCAGAAAAATCGGGCGACTCCGCTCTTCGTGATTCGATACTGGGCGACATTATTCCATGTGACGGCGTGTCCCAGGCTTCGCGCATTGGCCACCGGCAGAGTTCCGCCAACTGTCGATGTGAATGCAAACTGACCGAAGCCCTTTCCCACCGCAATCGTGGGCGTCACGACGGCGCAGCAGCTTCCGTTACCGTTCTTGCCTGTAGGAATTGATCCGGAAAGAAACGCCGTCACGATCGCGTTGCCATGCTCCTCATTGCGCGAATAGATGCGTTCCTTGCCTAGAAAGGAAATGTCGCCGAACCCGTCCGACGCACCATTGGAGCGATTGAAGAACGGCGGAACGTTGACGATGATTTCCGTGTGGCGCTCTGGAATCAGTTCCAATCCCTTGCTGTTTCCGTAGTTCCAGAGTGCGAAGCCTTTGGCATTGTATTGGTGCACGAAGTCGGTGCGGATCTCCTGTTCTAGGCGGGGAGTCACCGTGACCAGAGGCGTCACCCAGTGCGGCTGTTCGGCTTGCGTTGCGCTCACCCGTGCTTGATAACGCTCAATGAACGTTGTTTGGCCTGCGAGCGAACCAGAGGTCATGGCCAACATCAGCGAGACGGTCAACAACACAAATTTCGCGGATCTCATATGAATTAGTCCAATCGTTCCAGGCCTGGAAAGCGAAAGCGATCGTTCTGAAATTCGGCTCGCAGTTGATAGAGTCGCTAGGTCAACTGCAGCCGCCCGGATTCTGGAATAGCAGCCAATTACCGATCTCCATCTGTATCGAAGTATCCTTGGCGGGTGCCGCGCTGATAGACAGGCCAAGGAAGGGAGGGGCGGGACTGCGAAATATCGCGATGTCATTCAGTATCTCCACTGGACTCTTCAAATGTGGATGGTCATCAATTCACGTTGACCGATACAGGTCTTCCGCAGCATGGAGCGATTGTGCTGTTAATGAATTCCGGCAAACCACCATCTTCCATGGGCGCCAGGGCAAAAGCGCACCAAAAGAAAATGCCCACGACCTGATTCGTGGGCATCTGCAGAAAGTCTTCATCACGCTCGCTTATGGAGCTGATTCAGTCACGATATTCTGCCCGCGAAACAGTGTTTCCCAGCCGATAGGCTCTGGACTGGCGACAACAACACTGTCTAGTGGCAAGAATCGTCATTGGCATGATTCTAGCAAAGCAGATAGCGCATTCTGCAAGATTAATTGCACCGCCAGATCGAGTGAGTGTCTTTCAGCGAAACGGATGGTCTGGGGTGAAAGCCGCTCTCCTGAATTGAGTTCTATTGTCGCGGTAATCTTGGCTCACACCCCACTCGTCACTACTCGAACGCGTTCGGACTCGCATCTCGCACTTGTCAGCCACGGGTACCGTCCTTGCCTCGCCCGCCTCATCGAGAGTCCTCCAAGTTAATTGCGGCGATACCAATCCATCCTCATTTGCCATCCGTGATTCGGATTCGCGGCATTGCGGTCGGTCGGCTAGTTTGCCCGAAGCGGCAACGGCGCGAACCTGCGCAACATCGTCGAGAAACATCTGCAAGCTTCCGGTTCATCCACGATCAGGTAAAAGGAACCGGGCGGAATTCGGTTTTTCGGTTAAGTCATCGGCTTGCGGCGGCTTGGTCCAGAATTTGGTCCAAACGAGCGCCGAAAGGGCTCCATTTTGGCACTGGAGTCCTCTGCACTCCGTTGAAAAACAAGGCACTCCTGGCCTCAATCGTCGGCTGTTAACCATCTACTTGCTCTTAGCTGTTCGCGGCGCCAGCTTCAGTTCATGCCGTTGCGAGTTTGTGCGGTCGGGTACTGGCGGCTTCGGGAATGGTAGAGAGCTTACCGACAAGAATCGGTGATTCTTCCAGTCAAGCTCCAGGCTCTAAACTGCTTCGCCATCAAATGGCATTTGGTTGAATCTTGGAACCGAACTCGGTTGGCTGCCTGCTCGTGTGACTACCAATACTCAACAGCAAGGATTCGTGAGGGTCCGGGGTGGCCATCAATCACCTGTGTCTGCACAACTGCCTCCAGGTTTACCTTTGTCCAGTTGTGTGGTGCATTTTGGAAGAGCGTCGTGAGAAAGGTCGAGTTCGACAGAAGCTCTCCCGCCGCCTCAGTTCCTTGTCGTGAGAGCCCTGCTGCCATTACCACCGGCTGATCCAGGGTGGTGTCATGATAGCGGGCAATGACGGCAAAATCCTCGGTCTGCGAAGAGGGCGGTTGCTTGAGGGAGACAACCCAGCTTTTGGCAGAAGAGTTCTTGCGATCCACGATCGACATGGAGTCGCTGTCCATAGTGAATCCAAAGCGGAGCGGCTTCGTGAGTCGCATGGTCCAGGCATTGTCCAGGGCGCCCACAAGAATCACGGGCCCCTCACGCAACTGGGGGAAACTGGCCTGCGAAGCCAGAACCAGACGAAATGCCTTGTGACGAACTTCCAGCACGCCACCCATGTGAATCAGAGTGGCGACATTTGCTGTTCCCAGTCGGCCGGAATGTTGAAGATCTTCAAAGAGCGTTGTGGGAGTCGATCCGATTTGAGGAGTCGGGTTTACGGCATCTGGCGATCCTACACACATGCTGACACTAGCTGGGGAAGCGAGGACCGGTGACCAGAACTGGTCGATTACCGATGGCCGGAGAAAGAAATACAAACCCAGACCTACGGCCACTGTACACGTTGCAAGGATCGAAAGGACCCAAAGCCATCGCCGCCTGCTGGCTGAGGCACGGATCGGAACCGTGTCGGACGCCGTTTCAGCGCTCACGGGAGCTGGCGAATCTGGCGCAAGCTTCGGGAGGAGAAAATACGGAATGTATGAGCCTGGGTTCAGCCCGATCACCAACTCGTTCTGATGGTCTGGATGTTGATAATAAAGCGCTATCCGCTTCCGAACCTCGGCAGCACTGAGGCGAACTACGGGATCCTGATTGGTGTCATAGTCTGGGCTGCGGTGGAAGACTTCGATGCCGAGGAGCCGCTCTTTGAGAGCGTCCTCCTGCCCTTCCAGAGTCTGTTCGACCACAAAACAAAGCAGATTTGGATAGCGCCGGCTGGAGAGAAAATGCTGGCTGGCGACGATCTTTTTCAGTTGGTCGCGAACCTGCTGCTTCTCCGCATCCGAGCCAGGTCGCCACTTGCCTTCGGCTGAATCCAAAGAGGACATCGTGCCCATCCCTGCCTGCATTCCTTCGGCCGAACGTATCAAACGCCGTAACAAGCCGCCTGCTACGTGCAGCGTGAACGCGCTTTCCCTTCAGGAATCTTACACTTTGCTCAGCTAGTACGTCTGCCCGCAACGCCCTGGACTACCGTAGCAATCTTGTACCTCCCACTGGCCGCGCCTACTGTTGCTTCGACTTCAAGAACTGGTTTTGGCATGTACGCCACGGTTCAAGCCTTAAGGAGAACTGAGACATGAACCTCGGATTCGCATTTACCAAAAAGGGCGCGCCGGATCTGCCATTGTCTGGCCCATCGGCGGTTTGCGCCGAACAACCCACGATTCTACTTTCCAACCCAGCACATATTGCCCACCGTTCCTTTCTCCCTGCAATCATTCTTAGCCTTATGACGCTGACGGTCACGGCTGGCATGCGCGCGCAAACCGTTCCAACTCCCAAGCCTGAGCCGACTCCGGCGCAGATGGGGGGAATCTTAAAGGGGCAGTATCTACTGCAGCCGCCGGATGGGGCCAGAACGTTTGTCCCATTCAACGATTTTCGCAAGGAACTGGAACAAAAGTACGGCGTTGGCGTGTACGCGATCAGCCAGACGATCTTTGCGCGGAACGTTCTGAGCCCCGAGGTTCCCTATGCAAAGATCGCGTATCCGGGAAATGACAACTTCTATCAATCGTCGAGCTACCTCACTCTTGCCTACGATATGCGTGCCTTCCACCTTAAAGATGCGCAGCTGGTATTGGATGCCGGAATTCAGAAAGTGAGCTGGTATCCAGGAGGGCCCGAATCGGTGGACTTCGATGGGGTAAGCCTCTACAAGGGCTTCCTGAACGACCATCTTCAGTTCAAGGCTGGCTACCTCTCGAACGCAGAAGAATTCATTCAGATGAGGGTCGGCGGACTGGCGAACAACGGAGCGGCCGGTGTACTGGGCGTGTTGCCATACAACGTCGGCATGGCCAACAAGCCGCAGCAGGCACCTTCGTTCAACGTCCGGGCAAACCTTCCAAATCACTTCTATACCAAGGTCGGCTTCCAGCGCAGCTTCTCTCCCATGGGCAGCGTCGGCGAACAGGCACAGGACAAAGTCGGGTTCCGCTTCGACCCCGGACCAACCTTTGACAAAAGCCACGGGGTCTGGACCAAGGGCGACGGCTTGTTGACGATCGCGGAGGTGGATTACCAGAAGTCCCAGTACAAGGTCCCGATGCAGCTGTGGATTCGCGCTGGCTACATGAATAACCAGACGAAGTATAGGAACTATCTGACCAACCAGTACGACACCAAGAATTACCTCTTTTACCTGGTCGGCGACAAGCAGATCACGCAGCCGGATCCGGCCAACCAGCGTCATGGCCTGTTTATCGGCGGCTCAGCCATGTATACTCCGCCCGCCGTGAACAAGTATTATCAGTACTACGAAGCCCGCGCCTACTATTCCGGCCCGTTCAAGAGCCGTCCGGCGGACTTCTTCTCGCTGGTCGGCGCTCACTCGGAATACAGCCCGGACCTCACGAAGACCAAGCCGGCTGGCACGTTTTCCAAGGGCTCGTGGGCGCTGACCCCGACCTACAACCTAAAGCTCTATCGGCAGGCGTATTGGGTGAACGCACTGGGCTACACGCAGGGTCCTGTGCCCGGTGCTAAATACCGCAACACGCTCATTTACAACACCATGCTGATGGTCTTCTTTTAGGAATCCGCCGCGCAATGCACCGAACTACAACATGATAATGAACGTCTTCTTCTGAATCGGGTTCAGGTTACCGGCGGCGCATCAGTTCGCCGCCGATGGGCCGGCCCCACCACACAACCAAAGTATCCGGCAAGTCCGCATCGAGGGAATCAGCATGGCAGGCGAAATTGGAATCACAAGCATGAACGAAACTGGGGATGGACCCGTGGCGCGGTTCGGCCGCCTCCGCTGGACCGTATGTGCCATGCTCTTTGTGGCCACCTCCATCAACTACATGGACCGCCAGGTCATCTCTATCCTCAAGCCGACTCTGGAACACAGCATCGGCATGACGGAAGTGGGCTACGGCTACATCGTAGATTCCTTTCAGATTGCTTATGCCATCGGCCTTCTGGCCGCGGGGCGGCTGGTAGATAAGATCGGAACGCGAATCGGCTATATGGTGATCATGGCCGTCTGGAGTCTCTCCGCGATGGGGCATGCCCTGGCAAACACAGTGCTTGAATTCGGCATTGCGCGCTTCTCTCTCGGTCTCGGCGAATCAGGCAACTTCCCCGCCGCCATCAAAACCGTGGCCGAATGGTTCCCCCGCAGCGAACGCTCGCTGGCCACGGGTATTTTCAACTCCGGCGCAAATCTTGGAGCCATCCTGGCGCCCATCCTCGTGCCCTGGGTAACGATTCGCTATGGCTGGCACGCGGCGTTTCTGGCTACCGGTTGCTTCAGCGCCCTGTGGATCTTATGGTGGTTCAGCAAGTACCGCAAGCCCGCCGACCATCCCACTTTGAGCGGCGCCGAGTTGCGCTACATCTACCAGGAAGCGGCCGCCGAGATGGGCTCGGCCATGCCCTGGCGCTGCCTGCTGGGCTTCCGGCAGACCTGGGCCTTTTCTGCCGCCAAGTTTCTCACGGATCCAATATGGTGGTTCTTCCTGTTCTGGCTGCCCTCGTACTTCAGTTCCATGTTTCATCTGAATCTTTCGCATCTTGGCCTGCCGCTCATCATCATCTACAGCGCGTCGTCGGTGGGCAGCATCGGCGGGGGCTGGCTGCCTTCGCCGTTCCGCAAGCTGGGCCTAACGGTCTCCAGTGCTCGGCTTGCGGCCATGCTCTGCTGCGCTTGCCTGGTGGTTCCGATCTTCTTGACCAACTACCTCCATTCGGAGTGGGTTGCAATCCTGCTACTCAGCGTGGCCGCGGCGGCGCACCAGGGGTGGTCGGCAAATCTGCTTACTACGCCTTCGGATATGTTCCCGCGCACCGCGGTGGGCTCGATCACCGGCATCGGCAGCATGGCGGGCTCGGCGGGGGCCGCGCTGCTGGCCTTCTACGCCGGCCACATCCTGCAACGCACGCACAGCTACGCCAGCCTGTTCGTCATCGCGGCCGGTGCTTACCTGCTGGCCCTTTTCATCATGGTCCTGCTCGCGCCAGGCCTGAAGAAAGTTGAGTTATCCGTATGAGTCTCTATTGCGCCAAAGGAAGCGTTACCACCGATCTATCTCCGCTCGAGCTGAAGGATCTTCTTTCGGAGAGCCTTGCTAACCTTGGACATCGAAACAGGGTGCTTGCCATACCGCCGGACCAAACCCGCGAACACTCTCGTGCCGGAGAATTGACGCGCTATGCGTGGGAGTTTTATGGCGACCGTTTTAAAGCCGTTCTCCCCGCTCTCGGAACGCACGCGCCCATGCAACCGGCGCAGATCGCGCACATGTTCGGAAATGTTCCGCAGGACCTGTTCCGTGTTCACAACTGGAGAACCGACATCGAGACACTTGGCGAAGTTCCCGCGGAGTTCATCCGCGAACAGTCGGAAGGCAAACTGAACTATGCGTGGCCTGCTCAGGTCAACCGGCTCCTTCCAAACGGTGGTTTCGATCTGATTCTTTCCATCGGCCAGGTCGTGCCTCATGAAGTCATCGGCATGGCCAATTACAACAAGAACATCCTGGTCGGCACCGGCGGCCGCGACGGAATCAATCGCAGCCACTACCTTGGAGCGGTTTACGGAATGGAACGGATCATGGGCCGCGCCATCAATCCAGTGCGCAACGTACTCAATTATGCGTCCGATCATTTCCTCAGCCATTTGCCCATCGTCTATGTGCTCACTGTGGTCGGTCCCAGGAAAGAGGGCGGGCTGGCTGTGCGCGGCCTTTTCATCGGCGATGACGTCGAGTGCTTTCACCTGGCCGCTTATCTGAGCCTGAAAGTGAACTTCGAGATACTTGACACACCCATCCAAAAGGCGGTCGTCTACCTCGATCCGGCCGAGTTTCACTCCACCTGGCTCGGTAACAAGGCTGTCTACCGCACCCGCATGGCGCTGGCAGACGGCGCTGAGCTGATCATCCTGGCGCCGGGCGTCAAGGAGTTCGGCGAAGACAAGACCATCGACAAGCTGATTCGCAAGTACGGCTACCGCGGCACAGAAGCTACGCTCCAGGCCGTCGAAACCAATGCTGATTTAGCCAACGACTTGAGTGCGGCTGCGCACCTGATCCATGGTTCATCGGAGGGCCGCTTCAAAATTACCTGGTGCCCCGGCCACCTCCGCAAGGAAGAAGTGGAGGGCGTTGGCTTCAATTATGGCGATTTGAACGCGATGCTCAAGCACTACGATCCCAAAAGCCTCAAGCACGGCTACAACCGCGTGAATGGCGAGGAAGTCTTCTTCATTGCCAATCCCGGGCTGGGACTGTGGGCGGAGCGCACAAAAGTTGTGGGGAGGTAAGAAATGATTCTGATCCTGATGGGTGTCAGTGGTGTCGGCAAGACGACCATCGGCAAACTGCTCTCCGAGCGCACCGGCTGGACTTTTGAAGACGCCGACGACTATCACTCGGAAGCCAACCGCGCAAAAATGGCAGCGGGAATTCCGCTCACCGATGCCGACCGCATGCCTTGGCTCGCCACACTACACGATCGCATGTCGAGATATTTTCAGGAAGACAAGGGCGCCATATTTGCCTGTTCGGCGCTCAAGCGCAAGTACCGTGAGCGGCTCGTGGATGGATTCGGGCAAAGCGAGTTTCGCCTGATCGATCTGCACGCGCCTGCAGACGTCCTGAGAGAACGGATCCACGCGCGCACGCACGCTTACATGAATCCCGAACTGCTTGACAGCCAGATGGAAACATTCGAGAAGTCGCCTATTGCCTGGCCTGTCTCGGTTGCTGGAAGCCCGGAGCAGTCGGTCAACGAAATCCTATCCAGGCTGCGCGAAGCAGACCTGCTGAAAGCAAGAACGGAGAAGCAGATGCCCTCACAACTTTTCAGCCTCGAAGGCAAAATCGCAATTGTGATCGGCGGCACCTCGGGTATTGGACGCGCCATGAGTCTCGGCCTCGCCGAGGCAGGCGCCGACGTGGTCGCCACCGCCCGCCGCCAGCAACAGGTGGACGAAACCGCAACGGAAATCGAAGCTCGCGGACGCCAGACCCTGCGCGTTGCTTCCGACGTCTGCGATCGCGCTTCGCTAGAAAAACTGCTGGCCGCCACGCTCGCCAGATTTGGCAAGGTCGACATACTCATCAACTGTGCCGGCAAGATCAAACGAACGCCCACCATCAGCGAGCCGGAAGAAGAGTGGACCGACATTATCGACACCAACCTCACCGGCACTCTGCGCGCTTGCCAGATCTTCGGCAAATCGATGCTGGAGCGCGGCTATGGCCGTATCATCAACATCGCCTCCTTGAACAGCTACGTAGCCCTGAGCGAGGTGGCGGCATACGCGGCCAGCAAGTCCGGTGTCGTATCGCTCACTCGGTCTCTTGCAGTCGAGTGGTCGAAGAAAGGCGTTACAG
>Ga0364859_10341_pt1 | contig 28180 bp, 26 predicted proteins | sample ExccelAu500001D3_FD_206911 | JGI IMG/M metagenome (GOLD analysis project Ga0364859, IMG submission 206911) | Enriched cells from Trout Bog Lake Hypolimnion, Wisconsin, USA - BchlTB.Aug20.5000.01 .D3 | ecosystem: Environmental > Aquatic > Freshwater > Lake > Hypolimnion/Profundal zone | place: USA... | reverse complement strand
GTAAACTTGGCGATGATGGTATTGCAACATTATCTAATAGAATTTCAAATTGCATAAAAAAAACGTCTCACTTTTTTGAATTAGACATAGAGAATACTCAAAAAGACTCAATGTTTGAAATTCAAAAAAAGTTCAAAAATTCAAACAAAAAAGAGTTTTTAAAAACTTCACAAGAAGTTGCAGACCTTGCTGCATCCTGTCAAACAAGGACAAACATTCCAGACGGCTTAATTCTGATAATTGAAGCAAGCTTTAATTCAGTTTATTCAATAATTGTAGTCAAAGCTGAAAAATCAGAAGCCTTTTCAATAAGCGGAAACGACCTTCAATTAATCAAAGATATTTTCTTATCGTCAGACAAGACTTTATATAAAATTGGAATATTCGCTAAAACTGATGACAAAAATGTTACGCCAAAAGCGTATAAATATTTCGTATTTGACGATGACTTTTCGCCTTCAAAAGATGATTTAGCTTTATACTTCTACAAAACTTTTCTTGGTTTCACAACAGAGAAAAACAGCAAACTTCTTACAAATAAAATGCACAATTGTATAATCCGGTGATGGTAACCCCCATTCCGAACCATGGTAACCCCACCATAGAGTAAACAGTAAATAAAAGAGCTTTTGTGTTTTATGAAGTTACAAACTGGAGATCTATTCTACTTGTTTTTTCTTTCTTCTGGATTCACCTACTAATTCTATTCTATGACTTTTTGCTGTCATTCTGTCCATAATTGCATCTGCAAGGTAACCATTCGGTTCTTGACATCTTTTTAAAATAACTACCCTGATATAGTTTTGTTGTTTAAAAAAGTGGAATCAAAAATGGAACAAACAAAACGAACTCAAAGCAGAAGCGAACAGGAAAAGCACAGTGTTATAGCAGAATTTGAAAAAGCAGGAAATATTACTGTAAAAGACTATTGCAAAATACATCAGATTCATCCGGCTACATTTTATAACTGGCAAAAAAGGTATAGGGCAAAAGCAGAGCCTAAGGGATTTGTTCCTGTTAGTGTTTTAATGGATGATCATTCATCAGAAGAAGTTTTATTTGCAGAAGTACGGGGAATAAAAATATACCAGTGGGTGGAAGCTGCTTACCTGAAAAAACTTTTAAACTAATGCTGTCCTTATCGGGTTACCGGTTGGTATTATGGAACAATACCGCCGACATGCGCCAGGGCATTGATGGGCTTTCAGGTATAGTATGCAATGAAATAAAAGAAGACCCTTTTAAAGCAGGAACAATCTATGCATTTTTTAATTTGCGCCGCAATAAGGTAAAATTACTGACTTGGGAAGGAGACGGATTCTCCATTTACTTTAAACGTCTTTCCAGAGGAACCTTCGGCACACCTGTGTATGATACCAATACAAAAATGATGGTAATAACAAAAAGGGATATGGTGCTGATTCTTGAAGGGATAGAACTAAAATTCAGGAAACGCTATAATGGTAAATAATGAACAAGGGCAGTTAATAATATTTTATAATAACGTTAACTATTAATTATATATAAATATATTTAACATTAAATGATGTTATTTATATTTGCATCAGTGAAAACTTCAGCCATTTACTTTCTTCCGGATGCCCTCAAAGCACTTGCTGTACTTCAGAGCAGCAATACAGAATTATCGGCTTCACAACTTCAGGAAAGACAACTTGTTTATTTTATTATAGCTGAGTTTACAAGGCTGCTGGAAAGTAAAACAGAACAAATCCAGCAGGAAAAAGAAAAGAATGTTACCCTTGTATCTGAGGTAAGCCAATTAAAGCAGCAGCAGGCAGCATTACAGCAAAAAGTGGAAGAAGGTATCCGCAAAGGCTGGCAGCTGGATGAATTTAAACATATGCTCTTTGGTGTAAAATCTGAACGTTTTGTAGCTTATAGTGATGATGCAAATTATAAACAGGCCAGCCTGGGCAGTATGTTTGAAGCCAGCGATGTGGGGGCGGTGATTGCAGCAAGCCGTGCAAGGGCTGTTACAGCAAACGAACTTGCCGGCCTTCAAACAGGCTTGCCTCAAACAAACCGCCACCTGAAAGCCCACCATGGCCGCAAAGGAAAAGGAAGGAGGGTATATACTGTAGAAGAAGTAGTTACTGAAGTAGATTATGAAGGAGATAAAACGGGATTAAAAAAGATAGGGAAAAAAGTGGTGGTAGTGTATGATTACCTTCCAGGAAAAGTAGTTAAATCAACCACCCATTTCTTGAAATACATTGATAATGAAGGCCTTATATATAAAGCACCGGTACCCCCACGCATCATTGAAAAAGGAAGAGTGGGTAACTCCCTGGTAGCATATATGCACGTTGATAAATTTGTGTATTCATCCCCTTACTATCGTCAGATCAGGAAAATGCAGCGTATAGGTGCATCGTTTGCGGCATCAACAGTAAATGATTGGGAAGAAATATGTTACAGGAAATTAAAACGCCTGCTAAAGCTATTTAAGAAGGTAATCAACCAACAGGATTACCTGCAAATGGATGAAGTGCCAATTGATTATGTCAATGATGTGGGTAAAGGCCAATGCAGCAGTGGATATTTTTGGGTAATTAATGCACCGCGCCAAAAGCTGGTACTCTTCGAGTTCAATCCTTCGCGTGGTAATGCTGTTCCAAAGGAGCTGCTCAAAGATTTTAAGGGTAAATTGCAATGTGATGGACTGTCATCCTATAAAAAGGCATTTAAGGATAATGAAGAAGTGAACCTTATGGCTTGTCTTGCACATATACGCCGTGGATTTTTTAAAGCCAGGAAAAGCAATCTGGCATTATCAGGGTATTTTTTAAATGAGACACGAATAATCTATGATATAGAAGCTTACTGTGACCATAAGGGTATCAGTGATACAGAGCGGGTGGCAATCAGGAAAGAATATATCAAACCCATACTAGACCAGGTAAAACAATGGTTGATGGAAAACAGGGAAGGCCAGGTGCCCGATAGTCCGGTCGGCAAGGCTTTTACATATGCGGTGAATCATTGGGACCTGATGTATTTTTACCTGGAAGACGGGAAATTATTACCGGATAATAATGGAGCAGAAAGGGCTATCAGGCCGGTAACCTTATACAGGAAGAACTCATTATTTGCCGGAAATGAACATGGGGCACAGAGAGCAGCATTATTTTTTTCATTGCTGGAGACCTGCAAACTTAATAATATCGACCCCTACGAATATCTTTGTGATGTGTATGACAGAATACACGACTGCCCTGCGCATCAGCTTGTGGAACTGCTTCCGAATAACTGGAAGAAAACTGCATTGGATATTAGTTAATCCGGGTTTTAGCAGTTCAGATTTACCTGTTGATTGCAGCATTTAACCAACCAAATACCAAAATCTATGAATCAGAATATCAATAGTGAAGTATTAATCTCTGTTTTGACAAAACAAAATATGGGACTTAATAATCTGGTTAAAATGCAACAAAAACAGATAGAAACGTATAAGAAACAGCTGGAGGTCAATCAGAAGCAAGAAGAAAATAGTCAGAAACTGATACAGACATATACAGAAAAAGACGAGATGCAAAATGAGTTAAATGCCCATTTAACAAATTTTGTAAAATTGACTAATGAACAAGTGGAAAAACTGGAAAAGATAGTAGAAGAGCGGGATAAGCAAATAATAGAGTTAAAGGCAGCGATTGAGCAATTAAAATCATATACACCTGAAGCTTCCAAATAATATAGCCAGTTTTCATTGGCAACTTTCTACAAGCATTAATTTAAAAGATTTTCAAAGAGCATTGTGAAATGATCAACCAAAATGCAAAAATATTCTATTGTCCCATTCCTCTGGATACGTCCAGAACCGAATGGTTACTCTGCAAGCGTTGGTTCGTCCAGGTATTCATACCATTTTGCAACAGGTAGCTGGGAAGTAACAATAAGTGATTTTTTCGCATACCGGTCTTCCATTATTTGCAGGATTGCCAGCTTCATATTTTTATTGATTGTCTGCAAACCAAAGTCATCTAAAACAATCAGGGGGACTTTTTCCAGGCTATTTAAAAATTTAAGGTAAGTACCTTCCGTTTTTGCCATGGTTACTGCTTCTATCAACCGGTTCATATTGAAGTACCTTGTTTTAATTCCTAATCTGCATGCCTGGTATGCCAATGCACAGGCTATAAAACTTTTACCACAATTATGTAAAGTTTTACATAATTCGGGTTATGTAAAGCTGAAGTTTATGTAAAGTGATTTTTACAATCTCTTGTAATTCAACGCTGGCTGCTATACTCTACCTCATATTACTTTACATTATTTTTTACATTGAATGAGACGATTTTGTCTCAAACGTAAAAAATATGTAATGGCCAAGAAAAAACAAACCATTGATGAAGTAATTGCATTATTTAGCGATTACTTACAGAGTATTCACAGAACAGATAGTACTATCCATTGTTATAATCGCCAATGGCAGAAGGTTAAAGTGTTCATGCAAAAGCATAAGATCAAATATTTTGATCGATCTGTTACAGAAAAATTCCTAACAACAACCTTCGGTAAGTGTGAGTATAAATCGCTCGGCTACTCAGGGAAAAATCTAATTAATCGCGTTGAAGCGCTTCATGAATTTCAGGAATTGGGGAAAGTACTTAAAGGCACTCAAAGAAATCCTCCGAAAATATTTGAGGGCCAAATCGGTGAATCAATGATAGAATATATCACCTGCAGGCAGACATTACTTAAACTTTCTAAAGCAACTATACATAATTATTATCTGTACCTGAACAGTTTTCTTCTTCATCTAAACGAAAAGGGAATTGTAAAGCTAAATGGGATATCCAATTATACTGTTCTTTCATTTACTCGAAGCTTATCTCCTCATATGTTAGCCAGCAAATCCATTGCGCTCGGTATTTTAAAAGGCTACTTGAAGCATTTATTTGATCAGTCGCTGATACAATCAGATTATTCTCTAATTGTGCCTAAGGTAAATTATGACAGGCAATCAAAGCTTCCATCTGTATTTTCAAAAGAAGAGGTTACAGTATTGCTTAATTCTATAGACCGATCCAGTCCAGTTGGCAAGCGTGATTACGCAATATTGCTTCTGGCAACAAAACTTGGCCTTAGGACATCCGATATAGTCGAACTTAAATTTAAAAATATTATTTGGGAAAAGAATATTATCGAGTTTAATCAGGCAAAAACGAAAAAATATATTACTCTTCCTCTTTTGCCTGAAATTGGAAATGCGCTGATTGATTATATGAAATATGGTAGACCTGTTTCTGATGAACCATACTGTTTTTTGCAACTATTAGCGCCACATGTGAGAATAGAGAAATCCTCCGTCGGGGGTCTTGTCCGGTTTAATTTAAAACGTGCAGGTATTAAAATAGGGAATCGCAAACATGGGCCACATGCGTTGCGACATAGCTTTGCCGAGAAATTACTTTCAAATAAAACAACGCTACCTGTTATCTCTGAGGCGTTGGGTCATAGTAGCTCAGAGTCGACTATGTATTACCTGCATATAGATATAAATACACTCAGGCAGTGCGCATTAGAAGTAAATTTAATACCATCTACATTTTATCAACAAAAAGGAGGGAACAAATAATGAGAAAATTTTATTACAGTGAATATGGTCCTTTTTTCGAAGAATATATTGCTCTTAAAAGAAGCCTGGGTTATAAATATCGTGAACCAGAATATATTTTTAGCCAATTTGATAAACTTGTCTTATCTAGAGAAGAATCTTCAATTGGAATATCAAAGGAATTATCAGACGTTTGGTATAAAAAACGTCCGCATGAATCTCCTAAAACAAGATATTCCAGAATACAAACCATAAGAGGCTTTTCCTCATTTTTAAATACGCTTGGTTATCAGTCGCATATACCTGATTTACCTAAGCTAAGTAAGAACTTCACTCCTTACATTTTTACCAAAGATCAAATAAACTTGTTATTTAATGCAAGTGATCAACTTAAAGGAACACGACATAATTTAACCTCAAAAGTTTTTATTATACCCGCCTTGCTTCGATTATTATATGGAACGGGATTACGTGTAAGTGAAGCCCTTTCTCTATCCTGTGACGATTTAAACATTAAGTCAAAATATCTTCTATTACGATATACTAAAAATGGAAAGGAAAGGCTGGTGCCTATTTCTGAATCACTTTGTATGGTGTGTAGGCAGTATTTAGATTATCGACAAAATTTTCCAATTCTAAAAGATAGTAATCGCCTGTTTATTAATCCGGATGGCTCCGCATGTGATATACACTCGGCATACAAGTGGTTCCGGCGTGTATTATATAAAGCAAAAATCCCTCACGCAGGAAAAGGACTAGGTCCAAGGTTACATGATTTACGCCATACATTTAGTGTGCATACACTTGCAAATATGGCAGAGGCAGGGATAGATTTATATTATTCCCTGCCAGTATTATCCACTTATCTTGGCCATCAATCAATAGGTGCAACTGATAAATATATTAGGCTGACAGCGGAAATGTATCCTTCCATTATCGCAAAAATAAGCGAGGCTTTTCCAGTTTTATTTCCAGAAATCAATAATCTAATCGAAAATGAAACCAACTGATTTTTCTAAAAGTCTCACTGACTTTTTAAGCAAATATCTTCCTGCTGAAAGAGGAATGAGTTACAATACAATATCATCATATAAAATGACTTTTATATTATTTATAGAATTTATGAATACTCAGAAAAATGTAAATGTGCAAAAGCTTAGTCTTAGTAATTGCAGCCGGGAGTCGATTGTTCAATTTTTGGATTGGCTCCAGCTAACAAGAAAAAGCAGCGACTCTACGCGTAATGTTAGATTAGCTGCGCTTCATTCATTTTTTAAATTTATGCAGTATAGAGAACCTGATCGATTGAATGAATGGCAACAAATTTTGTCTATAAAAGTAAAGAAAGCAAAAAAAGAAGTTATTAATTATTTATCTGTAGATGGAATCAAGTTACTTCTTTGTCAACCTGATCAATTATCAAGAAAAGGTGTTCGGGATCTTGCCATGCTTGCACTAATGTATGATACCGGAGCCAGGGTGCAGGAAATTATTGATTTAACTCCATCATCTCTTCGACTGGATAAGCCATTTACTATTAAACTTTTGGGGAAAGGAAATAAGGCCAGAATCGTTCCTCTCATGGAACAGGAGGTTGTTCACTTAAAATATTACATGCAGAAGAATAAATTATTTGAACCGCATGCCAATCTTTATCCTTTATTTTTTAATAGTAGAAAAGTGAAACTGACAAGAGCCGGGGTTGGTCATGTTTTGCAACAATATGCTCATATGGCAAGGAATAAAAATCCATCGCTTATACCGGATAAAATCAGCTGTCATTCTCTTCGTCACTCTAAAGCTATGCATTTACTTCAGGCAGGTGTAAATCTTGTTTATATCCGAGACATCCTTGGTCATGAATCTGTTCAAACCACAGAAGTTTATGCAAGAGTTGACTCAAAACATAAGCGAGATGCCATTGAAAAAGCCTATTGTGATGTTATTAATAAGGAGGTGCCGGAATGGAATAATAATGAAAATCTCATCACCTGGTTAAAGAACTTCTAACAGTCAAATAATTATGTAAAGTAGATCATATTGTTATTGTTGGATTACAACGCATTGCAACATCTACTTTACATAATCTTCAGCTTTACATAACCGCAACCGGTAGATCCTGTAATCAGTATGTTTTCTGCCTGCTGAACAAAATTGCATTCAAGCATTGTGCTCCATTGCCCTTTGGTGAGGTTACGGCTGGTAGTGCATTCAATACTCTCAGGAAGGGCCTGATAGCGCAGTTTGGCTGCATGTAACAACGCACTTAGCCTTACATCCCCCCTGTACAGCTTTTCTCCCTGCAGAAGATGCGCCACCAGTTCATGCCCTTCCAGTTGTTGTGGGATGGGTAGTTCCAGTTGTGATTGGTAGGAATGCAACATGCCGGTTAATTTTAATTCCCGCATTTGTTCCAATGTTTCTGTTGTGTTCATAGTATTTAATTGTTGATGAATAAATATTTCACTTTACTATTTCTGCCAGTTAATCGGCGGGTTATCAGTGTGGCGCTTTTTTATCATAGGATTGAAGAAGGTTCTTTCACTTTTACCCAGTAACAAAAATCCTATGATTAAAAAGTGCAAGCCCGCGGCAGCGTTCCATTTCATTCTTCTCTTTTATTTATACTGGCTTGCACCACGTATATTTTCATGGCTGGGTATTTTACCCATCTCATCAAAGAGGCAGGTCTGCTGTTCCATTCCTTTGCTGAGTATGGTAGTGATAAACCTGAGTGTTGGCCTGGCAATATGGCCTGCCTGTTTACAGGCCATTTCCAGTCTTTCCTTACTGTATTTCTTTTGCAGCATTATCATTGCATTACAGGCCTTAAAGTTTTGTTGCGGATAAAAACTGCTATGTATAATACGGTCTGCCACCTGCCGGGTATAGGGGCCCACCCATCCCGCAAGCCTCAATAAATACTCTGTGTCCCATCCGGCTGATTCTTTCATGTACTGGTGGTTGGCTGGCATATGTTCCTTTATGCAGTTATACCGGGGCTCTGTACTGCTTCTTACATGGAAGGCTATACGTTTATATTTGTGATAGACTTCTACCGTCCTTTGATTAAAGTTCACCCACACTTTATGGCCTACATATTCATAAGGCACGGAATAATAATGACGGTTATCCGGCAACTGGATAAAGTAATTGCGCTGTACAGTAACCTGTTTGCTTTTAATAATCTGATAAGGGGTATCAGGAAGTGAAGCCAGGGTAGGTAGCTCTTCCCGTTCAAAAATACCCCTGCGGCCATCCGGACTTTCTTTATACGGGTTTTGATTAAGCTGGTTAAGCAGTTTACGCATGAATATATTCAGCTCCTCCAGGCTTCCCGGGTGTTCCTTTCTTAATAAGGCATATATTTTTGAATAGACAATATTCACAGCCTTTTCAACCATGCCTTTATCTGTGGGCTTTGCAGGCCTTGTTGCACTAAAAGTTGACGTATAATGTTCCCCAAGCTGATAACACAACTCAGTAAACTGTGGCTCATACCGATCTGCTTTTGTTACAGCGTAAACTCACAACCAGCCCCATCATTGTTAATCAAAGAAAAATGAGTAAGGGCCAGTTTTGATTTATTTGGGCCAATTATTCAATAGAACCGATATTTGATGGAACACAATAATTAGCGATTATGATTCCAATCAATCCGGTGGCAAGGGGTACTATTGGGCAGGTATTAGCCAGATTAAGGAGCCAGTGCCCTGATTGCAGAGTATTGTACAAAGCTTTACAGACCACTTCCAGTACTTATCTGAAGGTAGAGCGGGAAGAGCGGGAACTGAGTTTACTGATGGCATTAAGGGTGTGTAATTTTTATCAACTGGACCTGCATGAGTTTGTTTCAATGCTCAGTGACGAAGAACTGCAGCGGCAGGATTATTCCGTTATCAGGGTATTAAAACAAAGGGAAAGAAAAAAACTGGAAGCTGCACAGGCAAAAATTATTGATATCAAAAGCAAGTAGCCTGACTTCTCATAAATGGGTTGTTATGCACTTTGTGTACTGATCTTTTTATTTTGGGTAACTGGTTTCCAGAACTGCGGCAGCAGTTCAATTAATTTATTTTCCGGCTGTCCGGGTAATCTTCTGAGTACATCACTCAGCCAGTAAGAGGGATTTATATTGTGCAGTTTACAGGTAGCCATAAAGCTGTAGATGATTGCAGAGAGTTCACCACCACGGTCAGAACCAGCGAACAGATGGTTGTGCCGACCCAGGGCAATTGCTCTGATTTGTCCTTCCAGTTCATTGTTGTCAATGGGCAAAATACCATCATCGGTATATCTCACCAGCCCTTCAAAATGATTTAATGTATAGGCTATGGCCTTATGGATAGGTGTCCGGTTAATTGTTTGAGGCAATTGCACATCCAGCCATTTCTTAAAGTCCATCAGTAAAGGTTTGGATTCAGCTTGCCTTTTGTCAGTAATCGCATCATAATCCAGCTCCAGTAATTTGCATTCCTGCTCAATACCATACAGGGGCCCAAAGAACTGGTCCAATGCATAATTAGCCCTGGCAGCGTCATTATCCTTTGCATACATAAAAAGCCGCCTTGCATGAGATAAACAGTTCAGGTGTGTTACACCGGGTTGTTTCCCGTATTTTTTATATACTCCATATCCGTCCGTCATTAAGTGCCCCTTAAAGCCATGAAGTATAGAATCAATATCTTTCTTACCGCGTCCATGCTGGTACATAAAACACACGATACGCTGAATAGGGTTCATAGCAACCCACATCCAGCCTATATGTGATTTCTTCCCCTTCTTCTTACTGTTGTCCAATACGCGGTAAGTGGTTTCATCCATACTGACAAGTCCACTTACCATAATCTCCTTTAAAAGTAGGTACCACAATGGTTCCAGTGCTTCACAGGTTCGGTTAATGACCGAACATATTGAGCTGTAAGGCAGGTCAATGCCGTATTGGTGCAGCCGCTGCTGCTGCCGCCATAGCGGCAGATGAAAGCGGTATTTATCAATAGTGAGCAGTACCAGTACACTGATATCTAGTTTGCATTTATCAATGGGATGTGCCGGTAGTGGTGCAATGAGTTGTTTATAATGAAGCTGGTCTTCTGAAGGCACCATATAAACCAGGCGGCGGTTAACTTTAATATACCAGCGCATCGGGTCACAGGCCAATTGGCGCTGGTCCACATGGCCTACGCACCTGGCATTAGCAGGTTTATCTGTTACATCCACCATGATTACCTCTTCTTCCAGTCCTTCAGGAAAATCATGCCTTCCTCCACACTTTTTAGGAGTAATTGTTTTAACAACACGCAGGTGTCCTGCAACTTCTGAGCGGCTGATCCTGCATTCACCCCAGGCATCTGTTTGCAAATCCAGTGACAGTTGCTTTACGGGTGAGAATGGACCAGGTTGGCCTTCCAGATGGCGTTTTTCACTTTTAATGCCGAATATCTTATTCTTTAATTGCTGAAGCTCATAATGGAGGTTATGGAGGTGTTGCAGTTCCTGTTTGTTTTTATTCAGTTCTTTTTGCTGGCTGTCCATGATACCTTGCTGCTCGTGCAGTAGTTCCCGCTGCTGATTGTTGATGACTGTTTGTCCAAGAATGGTTTGTTGCTGCATTGCCGTTACCTGCTTCTCATCAGCCAGCTGCTGCTGAAAATCTCTGGACTGCTGAAAATAAAGGTTACGCTCATGAAAAAGTTGGGTAAGCTGCTGTTGCATCACCGCTAACACAGCATCCTTATCTGCATGTTGGTGCAGAGAGTCCTGGTATAATGATTTATAACTTTTGCGGTGTGCTTGTTTCATGCTGATTATAAAACGCAAAACCCAAGCCATGCATATATTTTAATGCTGTAATATTTCCACAATCCGGTACTTTTTTTAGTGGATAAACAGGGGGTCTTTTTTGCTTTTTCAAAACGCCGGATTCAACACCCTTAAATGTGCTTTCAGTGGTTAATTTATGTGGATAACTATGCTCTTTTTTTTATCCGGTGCAAATGCAGCCCTGAAAGAATAGATATCACTTCGGTAGCATTTAAGTGTATGGCACCACCGCTCTCAGCAGCAGTGGAGGAAAGGTTAAAACGGCCCCTGTGCAAGCGCCGGTAAAATAGCGTGAACCCATCTGTTTCATAAAGCAGTAGCTTAATATGGGTACAACGTTTATTGAGGAAGATAAAAATATCCCGGTCATTCACTTCTTTTCCCAGTTCATTACGTACAATGCCGCAAAGGCCATGGAAGGACTTGCGCATATCTGTGTGGCCACAATAGAGGTAATAACTGTGATAATCAGTTAAAAGGGCAATGGTACTCATAATGCCAGGGTTTTAAGGTATTCTGCAGGAACAGATTGGTAGATCCTGATTCCATTAACTTCTGCAAAAAGCATAGAACTCTTTTGAGTACCCATCAGCGGTTGAATAGGAATAAAACCGGATTTATGGGGTGGTTTATTTTTTAAATGATATCGATTACGGGCACTGTAAAAAGCAGCTTCACTGATTTGCTGTTCTTTACAGTAGGCTTTAATGGTCTTTCCATTAGTCTTATCAAAGGACTTAACCAGTTGAATAATTTCCTGCCGGCTGCGACGGCTTTTACCTGATTTAATTACGGATGCTTCCATGTTTTTTCTGTTTTAATGATGGAAGCAAATCTATAGGGGGGATATCAGTTTTCCGCTATGGGGATGGTTGGAGGTTTACCTTGATACTCTCATAGAAATGGCTGATGAAAGCGGACATTATTTTTCAGAAGACTTTTGGTTTGACCTTGCAACTTGTGCTGACAAAATGCATATGACACAGCAAGCTGAATATTGCAGACAGCAAATAATTAAGAATAAAAAAGAAATTGGCAACAAGACACCTAACGGTTGGTCAACTATAAAAATTGACGACACACATTTTCAGCATCATATAGCAGAAATAGTAAAGTATAAATGGGCAAGTGAACGCCATCAAAAAGACAAACTCAATGAGCTTATAAAAGTCAATGGCTTTCACATAAAATATCACGGACGAGCCGGAATGATTTATTACATTGATAACGGCAAAGTTCTTGAAATTGACTTTGAAATGTCCGGAGTTCCACAATATGACTTGCTACTCTATTTTGACAATTTAAAAGGTTGGACAATTCCCAAGTATGAACCCTTCGCATTTAACGAACAAACAGCAATAAAAGAAAAACTTATAAAATGGCTGAAAAGCAAAAGAATAAAAACAGATTTAGTGTGACAGAGAAATGAGTATGCAGCTTACATTGGGTTTTATGCAAATTGGGCTTGACTAGCAAACATCAACTAATTGCAAATACGATCTGTGGTTCTGGCTCGACGAATAAATCTCAACTTTAGTTCTTATATTCAACTTTATATTTTCAATTTGAGCGGGGCCGGGCAAACGGATTACTAATTTCCAACCTTCATAAAGCCCTGTTCGTTGGCTGCAAGGCAGACGCTTCCTTGACATCAACCTCTACTATAGAATGCAACGACATTTAATTCTAATTGCCACACTTCTATTTTTGACATCGGAATCGAGAGGTCAAATCAGAGTTATATATGGAAAAGTCATTGATAAAGACTTAAATCCTATATCACAAGTCTTTATTCACTATTCCGACACCACAGTACTCACCAAGTATAACAGCAACGGACAATTTATAGTATCAATCCCTGCAGACACAAAATCATTATTAATTGGAGATGTGGGATTTGAATCTGCATCCATTAATTTAATGGACAGTTGCAATCAAATAGATATTGTATTATTACTTATGGGGACTTATGATTTTACGTCTCTCAAAAAAGTTGATAAACTAAGGATGAAGCAATTTAAAAAACTTCCAGAGTTGCATTTTGCAGCATACCAAAAAGGAATTTTCCATAGTGACAGTGTATGTTATAAACAGAATTTTATGCCAAATTATAATAGAAAAAAGGATAAATAAGCCCCATGCGAATACTAGCCCTGCAGCCAACATGGGGCTTGGCGTTATGTCTGCGGACGGACAACACTTGTCAACTTCAATTATATAGGAGCTTCGGTTTAGGCGGGTACTTTTTCAAATGCCGCCACAAAACGCTAAGGCCTGGCCGTTGGCTGCTAAATTTTGACGACCCTGCATTTTGAAAGTGATTTTTAATGCGAGGATGGTAGCGTTTACGAAAACGGACACTCTATAAATTTTTTCCCTGCAGGATAAACTGAAGGCCTGCCAAATGAACCGATATATTCCATTATCGGGTTTAAGGCCGATATCGTATGCCCTTTAGTATGATTCTTTTACTGGATAACATTTAAAGTCTTTTTAAAAGTATTGTAAAAAAAATAAAAATAAAAGATTAAAAAAGTTAAGTAAAAATTAATTAAATGGTTAAAAATATGTTAACTTGCGCATAGTTTAGTTCTTTGACATCGTTGACTTTGAGGAATGGTATTAGAGCCATTCCATCCTTGTCAACAAACGTAAAAAATCTTAAAAATGTGTCAAATATAACTGGCCGTTATTGCAGAATTGTGTTTGGCCGTGTGCGATAAAGGGTGCAATTGACATTCATTGATAATAAAGCTGGTTGGTACATTCCTGGTGCATCAGGTTTGTCAGAACGGCTTTAGCATTGAATAATAAAAACCAGATTTTATTTTCACCCCATCCTCCTCAATTTATCATTCACATAATGTAAATATTTCACTTTTGATCCTCCTGATAAAAATGATTTGTTTACAAATGCTTCCATTTGATTTCTTTTATGTAAAAAATCGTCTATTATACGAATGGCCCTTATTTCCACTATTCCTAATCTTTTAGCCAGTTCTAAAAAATCTGGACGTCCATAACAACCATAAGTGGAATAGTAAGCTGAGTTCAGGTCATTTTCATATAAGGATAAAGCAGTATCAGATTCATGCGGGGTATGGATAACAGTGCTCATGAGATCATAGGCAGGGGTTAATGCATATTCACCGGAATCTGTCCTGATGAGGGAAAAGTTTTTTAAATGTGCATCCCCGTTGGAGATGATATAGTTAAAGACAATCAATTGAAAGAAATTTTCCAGTGCCGGCATTGCTGCAGCAACAAACTTTTTAATCAGCTGCCCTATTTCTTCATAGCTTCCTTCATATTTGTAAGTTAATCCATTGTTCTCTTTGGACCGGTTGGTTAACTGCGCAAAATCTTCCTGTAAATATTTTAAACCATCTTCCCTTACATCAAACCTTTTGGTAATATAGGCGGGTTGCCCATCCTTAAAATAAATAAGTGCATTGGCAGCGGTCTTGATCTTAAATAGCTGGGAGGCCATTTGCATGGTCAGGTGTTCATTTTCAGGGGCATCTTCCAATGCTTCTAATTGCAGGGCCGGTGGTATGGGTTTTACTATATACTGACTTCCCTTTTCACATAATTCCCATTCATTGTTTACAAGCCGTAATGAATATTTTAGCTGCACACCGGAAATAGATAAACGCTTTGAATGTTCCTGAAAAAGGGACAGGTTAGCTGCTTTAGGAGCAGGGAAAGGTAATGCGTAGGCAATCTTCGATTTGCCGAATAATTTCTTCCGGCAGGATAAACAATAACCTTCCTTTACTTCAGTATAGCATCCTATGCAATTCATCGTCTTCCGGTTTAATGGTTATGGCACCAATCGTATCATTGCCTGCAGTAAGCAATAATCTTGTAAAACTGTCCCGCTCATCTATCTTCAATAATCTGCACTGGATATCTTTATTGACCCCTTCTGACAAAAGCCCGTAAAAAAATGGAAACAATTTTTCGGAATGGTATTCCTTTTGTGTTTTGGGTAAAGTGAGGCTTACCGGGGGTAATTGATGGTTCTGAAAATAAGCATCCTCATATTGAAATGTATACACACCATTTGATGCTTTTTCTAAGAAACCGGCTAATATGCCATTATTGTACACCAGGCCTTTCATTCATTGATTTTTTTAATGTCTATGAAAAGTTCAAGCCCTACCACTTCCAATATTTTTTGAAGGGTGGATAAGGATGGGTTAGCCCTGCCAGTTTCTATGGCATAAAGGGTTCTGGAACTGATGCCGGTCATCTCAGCAATATCTTCCTGGGTTAAAGAAAGTTTTTCCCTTCTATCCTGAATGGTTTTACCTATTAATGCTTGGTTCATCAGAAATATATTGCTGATTTATACAAATATCGTGATTTAAAAGTATAAATTAACTGATTTAAGCAATATATTTCTGATTTGTGCTATGACGCTATTTTGCCATTATACTCCTTCACAAAATCCCTGGGTGATTTTTTCTTAATTGCCTTAAACACCCGGTTAAACGTTACCACATTATTAAAACCAACCTGATAGGCAATGGTGGAGATACTGGTGAAATGATTGGCCATTAGTTTTTTGCAGGCTTCATTTACCCTTACTTCATTTAAGAAATGGGTATAGGTTTTCTGGGTATGCTTTTTAAAATACCTGCAGAAAGACTGGGGGGTTAAATAGACAACAGCCGCAATTTGTTCCAGGGTAATATCTTCGGTATAATTGCTCATGGTGTACTGGTAAATATCATTCATCCGCAGTCCTTCCGTATCGGATATGGCATATTCAAAAGTTTCGGTGGAAAGGAATTTCCATTCTTTCAGGTTTGCCATCAACTGCAGTAATTCTATAAAGCTGGAAAGCCGGTAACCTCCCATACTGTTTTTAACTTTTAAAATATAATCGGCCAGCACTTTCTGGTTCTCTGCTGCTACCTGCATTCCGTTCAGGCTGATTTCAATAAATTTTTTAATGCTTCTCATTTCCGGAAATTCCAGTAATCCGGTTATAAAGCCTTTGGGGTTGAAAAAGATATTTAAGGAATGAATGCTTTTGTTTTTAGTAGCATCAAAATAGCTGGGATCGCTTTTAAAGACATGGGGCTGATTGGCACCGATAATAAAGATATCACCAGATGAAAAGGGCTGCATATAGTTACCAACAATCAGGGTGCCTTCTCCATTGATCACCCAGGTAATTTGCGTTTCAAAATGCCGGTGCAGGTGTTCATAAAAATAGGGTAATTCATCCTCCTGGATATGGATAGAATTGTCTCTTGCTACCGGTATGGTAAACTGAATCACCTTCATTAGTCCAATATTAACAATTATCTGCTAAAAGAACATCATTTAGGATAATTCCGGTAAAGTATTGGCTAAATACTATTCGTTTATTGTCAGTTTGAACGAATAGTTTTGAGAAAGAGGCCTGACTGATTTTATTACCAAGACTATTCTACAAGAATCCTGAATTAATTATGGAGGCAAATTCATTTAAACCATCCCTGAACTTGCTGGATGCCACTATGATAGTGGCAGGAAGCATGATTGGTTCAGGTATTTTTATTGTAAGTGCAGATATTGTGCGTAATACCGGCAGTACCGGATGGTTAATGGCTGTTTGGCTGATAACCGGATTTATGACACTGGCAGCTGCATTGAGTTATGGCGAGCTGAGTGCTATGTTTCCAAAAGCCGGAGGGCAATATACCTATCTGAAAGAAGCCTATAATCCATTAATTGGTTTTTTATATGGATGGAGTTTTTTTGCAGTGATTCAAACAGCTACCATTGCTGCGGTGGGTGTGGCATTTGCAAAATTTACGGCCTATATTTTTCCATTCTTCAGTGAAGATCACCTGATTTTTCAATTGGGCTCTTTTTCTGTTAATGCAGCCCAGTTATTGTCCATTTCCGTGATTGTATTGTTAAGTTTCATCAACTCGAGGGGTATACAAAGCGGGAAACTGATACAAACTTCTTTAACACTGATAAAGATTGTAAGCCTTTTGAGTATTATAGCCGCTGGCTTTTATATGCTGAAACCGGATATCTGGAATGCCAACTGGCAGCATGCCTGGCAGTTGCAAAAATTACATACAGATGGCCGTACGGAATCATATTCTTTTATTGCTGCCCTGGGTGCCATTGCTGCAGCCATGGTAGGATCTATATTCAGCAGTGATTCCTGGAATAATGTAACTTTTATTGCAGGGGAAATTAAGAACCCCAAACGGAATATTGGCCTCAGCCTTTTTCTGGGGGTACTGATTGTAACCGTGATCTATTTGCTGACCAATATTGCGTATACCGGGGTGTTGAGTTTACAGGATATTGCCAATGCGCCAAAGGACAGGGTGGGTGTTACTGCTTCTGAAATTATATTTGGGAGTAACGGAACGATGATTATTGCTTTGATGATCATGATCTCCACATTTGGTTGTAATAACGGTTTGATCCTGGCAGGTGCAAGGGTGTATTATACCATGGCAAAAGACGGGCTTTTTTTCAGCAAAGCAGGGCACCTGAACAGTAAAGCCGTTCCGGCTAATGCGATGGTATTACAATGTGTGATTGCAGCTGCCTGGAGTTTAAGTGGTAAATATGGTGATTTACTGGATATGATCTCCTTTGTGGTGGTCTGTTTTTATATATTGACCATTGCCGGGATATTTATACTGCGTAAAAAGATGCCGGATGCGGAACGGCCTTATAAGGCTTTTGGTTATCCTTTCTTGCCCTTGCTATATATACTGATGGGCTTAAGTTTTTGTATATTACTGATTATATTTAAGCCCAATTTTACCTGGCCGGGATTATTGATTACCTTAACAGGTGTGCCCATTTATTTTGCAGCAGTGCGTAATAAAAAAAAGGAAATGGGTGAATAACAGTAAATAAAGAGTTATTCCAGGTCAATTAACCTATACAACAAAAAGTAATTTTGTAAAAAGAAAAACTAGTTTATGCAAACAATTGATTGGAGGGGCGTTTACCCCGCAATGCTTACCCCCTTTAAAGAAGATGATTCCATTGATTTTCAGTTACTGAAAAAGAATGTGGAGGCCCAGGTAAAAGCTGGTGTTAACGGATTGGTTTTAGGCGGATCCCTTGGGGAAGCCAGTACTTTAGAGAAACCTGAAATTGTGGAATTGCTGGTATTTGTAAAATCGCTGGTTGGTGATAAAGTACCGGTAGTGATTAATATTGCAGAGCAATCTACCGCTGCAGCAGTGAAGCTGGCACAGACGGCTGAATTAAATGGTGCAGATGGATTAATGATATTACCTCCGATGCGTTATAAGGCAGATGACCGGGAAACAGTGGTATACCTGGAGACAGTTGCCAAACATACCGCACTTCCGATGATGATCTATAATAATCCGCATGATTATAAAATTGAAGTCACCCTGCCCATGTTTGAAGCACTGGGAAAACTGTCCAATGTACAGGCCATTAAAGAATCTACCAGGGATGTGACCAATGTTACCCGTTTGAAGAACCGGTTTGGGGACAGGTTTAAAATATTATGCGGTGTGGATACACAGGCTTTTGAAGAACTGGCATTGGGTGCTGATGGATGGGTAGGCGGACTGGTGGATGCATTTCCTGCAGAAACGGTGGCTATTTACCGCCTGGTGAAAGCAGGCCATTATCCGGAAGCCTTACAGTTATTCCGCTGGTTTTTACCTTTACTGGAGCTGGATATTCATCCTAAACTGGTACAGTATATTAAACTGGCTGCCACCCAAACAGGTATTGGCAGTGAATATGTACGTGCGCCCAGATTACGTATTGAAGGGGCAGAACGGGAAGCTGTGCTGCATATTATCCATACCGCTATTGCTAAAAGGCCGGAATTACCGGAATATTTAACACTGTAATTATCCATTCATGTTTAAAGGAACCAATTTAACCGGATTTACCGAATCGGCGGAAGGAAAAGAATTTTTACAATCATTCAGTCCGGTTACCCAACAATACCTCGATGGCAAATTTTGCGTGGCCACTCCTGCGGAAGTGGAAAGTGCAATAGCAAAAGCAAAAACTGCCTTTGATGTCTATAAATCTGTAACCCCTGAAAAGAAAGCAGTATTTCTGGAAACCATTGCAGAGGAGATACTGCAATTGGGTGATATGCTGATACAAAGGGCCATGCTAGAAACCGGTCTCACAGAAGCCAGGCTTACCGGTGAAAGGGGAAGGACCATGGGGCAGCTTAAATTATTTGCTGCTTTGTTAAGAGAAGGCTCCTGGGTGGAAGCCGTGATTGATCCGGCACAACCGGAAAGAAAACCACTGCCGCGTGCGGATCTGCGTAAGATGCTGGTGCCCATTGGCCCTGTTGTGGTATTTGGCGCCAGTAATTTTCCCTTTGCTTTTTCAACAGCGGGTGGAGATTCGGTTGCTGCCTGGGCAGCAGGCAATCCGGTGATTGTAAAAGCCCATGCTTCTCACCTGGGTACCAATGAACTGGTAGGTGGTGCTATTAAAACTGCTGCTGAAAAATGCGGGATGCCCGATGGAATATTTTCTTATGTAATAGGAAAGGGGGCAGTAACCGGTATGCAACTGGTAAAACATCCTGCAGTAAAGGCAGTTGGTTTTACAGGATCTTATCAGGCAGGTATGGCTATTTATAAGGCTGCAGTGAATGAAAGAAAAGAACCGATACCGGTATATGCAGAAATGAGCAGTATTAACCCGGTATTGGTATTGCCACATCAATTACAACAAGCTATTTCCAAAACAGCAATAATGATTGCCGGGTCAGTTACACTGGGTGTAGGCCAGTTTTGTACCAATCCGGGACTGATCTTTCTGATTGAAAATGATACTGCTGAAACCTTTATCAAAGAATTGGCAGCACAACTGGCAGCTTCGGCTCCGGGTGTAATGCTGAATAAACAGATCTGCAACAGTTATTATGCCAATATAGACATTGTTGCAGGGCAGGAAGGAGTAACCACCCTGGTAGCTGGTAATAATGCAGCTGATTCCATCAAGGGATCACCTGCTTTACTGGAAGTATCAGCAGCTAAGTTTATTGCCAATGCAGATTTGCAAACAGAGATATTCGGACCGGCTACCATGATCATTAGGTGTAAAGACCAGGCAGAACTATTAGCAGCTTTGGGATCCTTACACGGACAATTAACCGGAACAGTGATAGCAGATGAAAGCGATTTGCAGGAATTCAGTGCCAGTGTCGCATTACTTACAGAGAAAGTGGGCAGGATTTTGTTTAATGGAGTTCCTACAGGGGTAGAAGTTTGTCACGCGATGGTACATGGCGGCCCATTCCCTTCCACCAGTTTTGGTGGTAGTACTTCTGTTGGCACTGATGCCATCAAACGATTTACAAGGCCTGTTTGCTGGCAGGATTGTCCCCCTGCATTTTTACCCGATGCATTGAAAGATGACAACCCTTTACACCTGATGCGGAAAGTAAATGGGGTGTATACCAGAGATCGTATTGTATAATTATTTTAAATAGACCATGCTTTCAAAGAAATTCTTTTGCATTGATGCACATACCTGCGGAAACCCGGTACGTTTAGTGGCCGGTGGGGTTCCTTTTTTGCAGGGTGCCAATATGAGTGAAAAGCGCCAGCATTTTTTAAAGGAGTATGACTGGATCCGTAAGGGGTTGATGTTTGAACCCCGCGGGCATGATATGATGAGCGGATCTATGTTATTTCCCCCGCATGATGCTGCCAATGATGTGGCGGTATTATTTATTGAAACCAGCGGATGTTTACCTATGTGCGGGCATGGCACCATTGGTACCATTACCATTGCCATTGAGGAAGGATTGATTACACCTAAAAATCCGGGGTTTGTAAGGATGGAGACACCAGCAGGACTGGTGTTAATCAGTTATCAGCAGGAGGGGAAGAAAGTAAAATCTGTAAAGCTGACGAATGTGCCTTCTTTTCTGACTGCAGAAGGTTTAACGGTAGAATGCCCTGAACTGGGGGAACTGGTGATTGATGTTTCTTATGGTGGGAATTTTTATGCCATAGTGGATATACAGAAAAATTTTAAAGGTATTGGACAGTATTCTGCCGACAAGTTAATTAGTTGGGCAAGGGAAATGCGCAAGCGGATCAATGCAAAATATGAGTTTGTGCATCCTGATAATGCTACCATTAATGGTTGTTCGCATATTTTATGGACGGGTGCGGTGCTGGATCCTTCATCCACTGCAAGAAATGCAGTGTTTTACGGGGATAAAGCCATTGACCGCAGTCCCTGTGGTACCGGAACCTCTGCCCGTATGGCACAGTGGTATGCAAAGGGCAAACTGAAAAAAGGGGATCGTTTTATCCATGAAAGTATCATTGGTTCCAAATTTACCGGCACCATTGAAGAAGAAATTACAGATGCATTTGGTAAAGCAGGGCAGATGGCCATCAGGCCGGGTATTGAAGGCTGGGCCAGGATTTATGGCTATAATACCATTACCATTGACGAAGCGGATGACCCTTATGCCCATGGGTTTCAGGTTTTATAAAACATCTTTTTTATGAGTGAATATATTAATGGAAATAGTACAACAGATAATAAACAGGGACATGCCATTATTATTGGTGGAGGTATTATCGGATTAAGTTCCGCTTATTATCTGCAGCAATCCGGCTGGCAGGTAACCCTTATAGACGCTACTGATTTGTCGGACAGTTGCTCTTATGGCAATCTGGGTATGATTGTCCCCAGCCATTTTGTGCCATTGGCAGCACCGGGTATGATTGCACAGGGCATTAAATGGATGCTGAACAGCAGGAGCCCGTTTTATGTAAAACCCTCCCTGAGTACAGACCTTATTTCCTGGGGGTTGAAATTTATACAAAGTGCCACGCCCCAGCATCTGGAGCATTCGGCCATACCGCTTCGGGATATTAACTTATTCAGCAAATCCCTTTATGAAGAACTGTCCATAAAACCGGGGTTTGACTTTTCCATGGAGAAAAAGGGGATCCTGATGTATTATAAAACAGAAAAAGTGGGGGAAGAAGAAGTGCATCTGGGAGAAAAAGCAAGGGGGATGGGACTGGATGTTGTTGCGCTAAGTAAAAATGAAGTGCAGGCACTGGAACCGGAAACTGAATTGGATGTATTGGGAGCAGTGCATTACCGTTGTGATGCCCATTTATATCCCAATCAGCTGATCCCGCAGTTGATTACACACCTTAAAAACCTGGGTGTACAATTTGTTACCCACAGTAAAGTGGTAAAAATGGAGACAGGAGCCGGGAAAATTACTAAAGTGGTCACACAGCATAATACCTATTCTGGTGATATTGTGGTGGCAGCAGGAGGATCCTGGTTGCCACAGCTGACAAAAATGGCAGGGGTAAAAATACCCTTAATGCCGGGCAAAGGGTATTCCTTCACTATAGAACAACCCAAACAAAAATTAAATATACCGGCCATCTTATGTGAGGCACGTGTGGCCATTACCCCCATGCATGGGTATATGCGTTATGGAGGTACCATGGAAATTGCACCGGTAAATAATAAGATCAACAGGAAAAGGGTAGAAGGCATCGTACAATCCATTCCCCGTTATTTCCCGGGCTTACAGGTAGAGATGCCTTCGGAAAAAGATACCTGGTATGGTTTCAGGCCCTGTACACCGGATGGGTTACCCTATCTGGGATATTCCCGGAAAATTAATAATTTGATTATTGCAGGAGGCCATGCCATGAGTGGTTTAAGCCTTGGCCCTGCCAGTGGAAAGCTGGTAGCGGAATTAGCCAACAGGGAAAAAACATCGGTAAGTATTGATGCATTCCATCCGGATCGGTTTTCTTAAGGTTTGTATTACGCAGAGTTGTCTATTAAATTTTGTACTTTCTCTTTTTAAACGAAAAAATCAGTAATGATGCGAAAAATAATTGTTGCCCTGTTGTTTTTGGTTAGCTGTGCTTTGCAGTCAACCGCACAAATGAGTAAGGACTATGTGCCCTGTAATAGCATGCCCAATATCATGCAGCATTATGATGCAGATGTGAATGCATTAAACAGGGTATATATCGTGGATGGATCTCCGGAAAAAAGAGAACGTTACCAGCAACTGGCTGCTGATTATTTGGTGAAATTAAGCAAGCTGGATTTTGCCGGACTTACACAGGGCTGCAAGGCTGATTATATTTTATTTAAAAGAGACCTGGAAGAAACGATTAGAACATTAAAGAAAGAAGCTGTTGAATGCAATGCGCTGCAGCAGTGGTTTCCCTTTGCAGATTCAGTTTATGCCATTGAAAAAATTCGTCGTAGGGGAGGCCTGGTGGATGGCAAAAATGTAGCCAGTACGTTTAATGTAATTACCAAACAATTGCAGCAACTGCAATTAAAACTGGTTACTGAAAAAACGATTACAGTCAGTAACAGTCGGGAAGCCCATCTTATTATAGAAGGATTGCAGACAGCTGCTAAAAATGTGTTTGATTTTTATAATGGGTACGACCCGCTGTTTACCTGGTGGGTACCGATGACCTACAAAAAAATGGACTCCGCCTTAACGGTTTATAACCAATCATTTCATACAGTTGCTGAAATGAATGCACTCCATAAAGATTCCAGCGGGATTGTAGGCTATCCAATAGGCAGAGAGGAAATACTTAGTCAGTTACAATATGAACTGATCCCCTATACACCGGAGGAACTGATAGAAATTGCCAATAAGGAATTTGCCTGGTGCGATAAGGAAATGCTGAAAGCTTCTGCTGAAATGGGTTTTGGATCGGATTGGAAAAAAGCATTGGAAAAAGTGAAACAGAGTTATGTGCCGGTAGGAGAACAGGCTGCAGCCATGATGAAACTGTACAACGAGTCAGTTGATTTTTTAAAGAAAAAAGACCTGGTTACCATACCTCCGTTAGCCGAAGAAACCTGGCGGATAGTAATGATGACACCCAAACAACAGCTGATCAATCCCTTCTTTTATGGTGGGGAAGAATTTGCGGTTTCTTATCCAACCAATACGATGGATTATGATGCCCGGATGATGAGTATGCGGGGGAATAACCCTCATTTTTCTCATGCCACAGTACACCATGAACTGATTGCCGGCCATTATTTGCAGCAGTTTATGAATGAAAGGGTAAATACCTATCGCCATTACGAAACTCCATTCTGGACAGAAGGCTGGTCTTTATACTGGGAAATGCTGTTATGGAATGAAGGATTTTCACCATCGCCTGAAGACAGGATTGGTATGCTGTTCTGGCGTATGCACCGTTGTGCAAGGATAATCTTTTCGCTGAAATATCATTTGGGTGAGTGGACACCCCAGCAATGTATTGATTTTCTGGTAGACAGGGTAGGGCATGAACGTGCCAATGCAGAGGGGGAAGTACGCCGTTCCTTTTACGGAGGCTATAAACCATTGTATCAGATTGGATATATGATTGGAGGTTTACAATTTATGGCTTTGAAAAATGAAATGACTGCCCATGGGAAAATGACCTTAAAACAGTTTCATGATGCAGTACTGCAGCAAAATTCAATGCCGGTGGAAATGCTGCGGAATATATTATTGAATAAACCTTTGCAGCAGGAATACCATCCAGGCTGGCGGTTTTACCAGTTGCCTTAAATGGATGCAGGAACTTAATTGGGTGGGACTGACCAATATTATGGATCTAATCATTTTATTCCATTAAGCATGAAGACAAATAAATGGGTACTGATTTTGTTAAGTGTAATTACCGGTAGCCTCTTTGCACAAAGTTATGTTCCGGAAAAAAACAGCAGTAAAATAAAAGTATTGCCGGTAATTCCTGTTAAAGCCTATGCCTTTAACCTGAAAGATGTAAAAATTACAGGAGGTGTTTTTAAACAGGCGCAGGATCTGGATGCAGCATATTTACTGGAGATAGAGCCTGACAGATTATTACACCGGTTTCATGAATATGCCGGATTAAAAGTAAAAGGAGAAATATATGGCGGATGGGAAAGCGAAACCATCTCCGGCCATACATTGGGGCATTATTTGTCCGCCTGTGCATTAATGTATGCTTCAACAGGTGATCAGCGGTTTAAGCAAAAAGTAGATTATATCGTATCAGAACTGGCTCTTTGTCAGCAAGCCCGTAAAACCGGTTATGTGGGTGGGGTGCCCAATGAAGATACTGTATTTGCACAGGTTGCCAGAGGCGATATCCGTTCAAAAGGCTTTGACTTAAACGGAGCATGGGTACCCTGGTATACCATGCATAAAGTAATGGCAGGATTGATGGATGCATATCTGTATTGTGATAATAATCAGTCGTTAACCATTCTCAATAAGATTTGTATTTGGATTGATAATGAGTTAAAAGGACTTAACGATGCACAGATTCAGAAAATGCTGGATTGTGAACAGGGGGGGATGAATGAGGCACTGGTGAATATGTATGCAATTACGGGTAATCCGCTATATTTAAGCCTATCGTATAAATTCCATCATAAAGCAGTACTTGATTCCCTGGCCAGGCAGAAAGATGTAATGCAGGGCAGGCATTCCAATACCAATATTCCCAAAATTATTGGTTGCGTGAGAAGGTATGAACTGACAGGATCTGTGAGCGACAGTACTATTGCAGATTATTTCTGGCATACCATTGTGTACCATCATACGTATGTTAACGGCGGAAACAGTAATTATGAATATTTAGGAGCAGAAGATAAACTGAATGACCGGCTGAGTGATAATACTACCGAGACCTGCAATACCTATAATATGCTGAAATTAACCCGCCATCTTTTCAGTATAAACCCCAGGGCTGAATATGCGGATTTTTATGAACGGGCTTTATATAACCATATACTGGCCACACAGGAAAAAGCAGAAGGGATGATGTGTTATTTTGTTCCGTTGAGAATGGGCGGGCAAAAATCCTATTCAGATAAATTTAATTCTTTCTGGTGTTGTGTAGGTTCAGGTATAGAAAATCATGCTAAATATGGGGAAGCTATTTATTACCGGGCTTCGGATGGAGGATTATTTGTAAACCTGTATATCCCTTCTGAATTAAACTGGAAAGAAAAAGGAGTTACCGTTACACAACGCACTTCCTTTCCGGAAACGAACAGCAGTTCCATTACAATTTCAACAGCTAAGCAACAGTCCTTCCCTTTATATATCAGAAAGCCCTGGTGGTCGAATGACAAAATTGTGATACAGGTAAATGGTATTACTTATGCTGCCCATCAAAATGATAATGGCTATTATGTAATCAACAGAAAATGGAAGAACGGGGATGCCGTTACGATAAGCACAGATATGCATTTGTATACGGAAACTATGCCGGATAATAAAAACAGGATTGCAGTATTGTATGGCCCGGTTTTACTGGTGGGTGACCTGGGTACCACCATGCCTGACCCTGTATTTGGAACTCCGGTTTTATTAACCGGAAATCGTTCTATAGAGGAATGGTTAAAACCAGTTATCCATAAACCCCTCACTTTTTCCATGCAGGGGGCAGGAAAACCTTTTGATGCTATCTTATCTCCTTTCTACAGTATGCATCACCGGTATTACAGTGTATACTGGGATTATTTTAACAACGGGGAATGGGCTGCCAGAGAAGCGGCATACAAAGCTGAAAAGCTGCATCAGCAGGAGATAGCGCAAAGAACCATTGATGAAATGCGTATTGGTGAAATGCAACCGGAAAGAGATCATCACTTGACTGCTTCAGATAATTCCTATACCGGAGATGCACTGGGGCGTATGGGGCGTGAAGCACGTGCTGGCGGTTTCTTTGCATTTGACATGAAAGTGGATAGTGTTGCTTCCAATGCTTTATTACTTACGTATATTGGGGATGATACCAACAGGGCCTTTGATATTTTAATTAATGGGGTAAAATTGAATTCCGTTCAGTGGAATGGGGGAGAAACCGGTAAGTTTTATGATCAGGAATATGTTATTCCAGTTACATTAACCCAGGGGAAATCGGCCATATCTGTAAAAATAGTGGCCAATACCAATAAGACTGCCGGCAGAATATTTGGGGTAAGAATTATTAAAACAACCACTCATTAATTGTTATTATATGAAATCAATTCTGTTTTCCTTTTCAGTTTTTTTGGCCTGTAATATACAGTCACAGCAAAAGGATTATCCCATACAACCTGTCCCTTTTAACCAGGTGCATGTAAATGACCATTTCTGGAAACCCAGAATGCAGATTAATGCAACGGTAACACTGCCTTATATTTTGGCGGAATGCAAAAAAAATGGCAGGATAGATAATTTCCTGGCAGCTGCCGGTAAAAAGGAAAATAAATACTGTTCAGCATATCCGTTTGATGATACAGACCTGTACAAATGGCTGGAAGGAGCATCTTATTCCCTGGAACAGGATCCCAATCCCATCCTTTCCAAGTACCTGGATACGCTGATTTCTATTATAGGAGATGCGCAGGAAGCCGATGGGTACCTCTATACATTCAGAACCATACAGCCAAAAGTGCCGCATGAATGGATAGGTACAAAACGCTGGCTGAAAGATGAAGAACTAAGCCATGAACTCTATGATGCAGGGCATTTATATGAAGCAGCGTACGCACATTATCATGCAACCGGCAAAAAAAACTTATTAAATATTGCCTTAAAAAATGCAGACCTGCTGGTAAAGGATTTTGGGTATGGCAAACTGGAAATTTATCCCGGTCACCAGATTGTTGAAGTAGGCCTGGCCAAACTGTACCGGATCACCGGAAACCAAAAATACCTGGACCTGGCAAAATTCTTTCTGGATGTAAGGGGGCCAAACGGAGATGCTTATAATCAGG
>Ga0364859_10337_pt1 | contig 28320 bp, 28 predicted proteins | sample ExccelAu500001D3_FD_206911 | JGI IMG/M metagenome (GOLD analysis project Ga0364859, IMG submission 206911) | Enriched cells from Trout Bog Lake Hypolimnion, Wisconsin, USA - BchlTB.Aug20.5000.01 .D3 | ecosystem: Environmental > Aquatic > Freshwater > Lake > Hypolimnion/Profundal zone | place: USA... | reverse complement strand
GCAAATCGGTGTTCACGATATTCAAGGGCGGCGCATTTTGGTTTCAGAATCACCAGTAATGATTGAGCCGGCACCGGGTGACTGGCCATTACTAGGCAAGCTCATTGAGAATTTACTCTTTGACCAATTGTGTGACCAACGCCCTTACTTTTACGGCTGGCTAAAAATCGCGATTGAGTCATTGCGCCAATTTAATCGCCGCCCCGGTCAAGCACTCGCAATCGCCGGTCCACACGATTGCGGGAAGTCGCTAGTACAAAACTTAATTACCATACTGTTAGGCGGTCGCATGGCCAAACCATACCAGTACATGACAGGAATGACGCCATTCAATGCCGATCTATTTGCCGCCGAACACCAGATGATTGAGGACGACTCCGCCAGCATTGATATCCGGGCGCGTCGCAACTTTGGAGCAAATCTCAAAAACGTCACGGTCAACGATGTTCAGCGTTGTCACGCGAAGGGACGGACGCCGGTATCATTACCACCATTCTGGCGGCTCACCATCACCGTCAATGAGGAGCCGGAAAACCTCATGGTACTGCCACCAATTGACGACAGCATTGAGGACAAGCTCATTCTGTTAAAAGCTCACAAAAAACCAATGCCGGCGAGGACGGCCACCATGACCGAGCGCAATGCGTTTTGGAGCGCACTACTGGCCGAGTTGCCGGCGTTTGTGGACTTCCTACTGAAATGGGAAATCCCGGTGGAATTGCGGTCGGAACGATTCGGCGTCACACATTATCACCACCCCGAACTACTCCGCGCCATTGATGAACTTGCGCCAGAGAAACGACTGTTGACGCTGATTGATTCGGAGATATTCAAAGATGATGCAGCGCGTCAATGGTGTGGTACAGCCGAGGAACTGGAAACACATCTCACCGACCGGGACGCCAGAACATCGTATGCAGCGCGGCAGTTGTTCTCATTCAACACCGCGTGTGGAGTGTATCTCAGCCGCTTGGCACGGAAGCACCCAGACCGTGTGTCGGAACGCCGTCTAAAAGGTGTGCGCCAATGGACTATCACCCCGGAACAGGTGGCAGGGTGTGAGGCTGTTTTCTATTCCATAGACAAAACAAAAGAAGAAAAGGAAGCAACGCAAAGTCCCACAGACCAGAAAACACCCTACCACCCTGCCACCCAGCCAACAACGGAGGACGCCAATGCAGAGCTTCGATTTTGAGATATTTCGCCGTGAACTTGCTGCCAATGGTATCAGCCTATGGATTGAGGACGATACGCTTGTGGCGTGGCCCGCAGAAAAGCTGACCGACAACCAACGTGCCGCATTAAAAGCTAACATGCCTCTCATAGACCAGTTTGCGTAGGAACTGCAAATACGCTTCGGAACGCCCGGAGGGAAAACGTTCAATAGTCGCGACTGAAAATTTGTGCTTGGCTGCTGAAAATCGTTAAATCCATATTTTGAATGAGAAACCGGCCGTGCCGTGGAATGCGACCAAGGCACTTTGCGGTGTTACGTTACAAGTGGTTAAGGATGTCGTCTCCAATAATCTCTGGAATCGGCTCACAGCGCACCGGGAGGCTCAATTAGAGGTTAGATGCGGCTTTAATGCTATTGCACTGTCTGCTGATTCGTTAATTGTAGCAAAGACCGGTAAAGAGAAGGTCGTGGTAGGCATCTGTCCTACCATCCGGGAACATATGTCGTCTAATTTTTGCAGCAACAACCGTGTAAGTGTCTTGTTTGCAGCGATTAGTCTCTGTGATAGGCGCGTTGAAACACTTGCAAAGTCGGAAGGTCGAAAAGGCAAAAGATGACGCGCTCAGGCTTGGCATGGTTGCGCATGTAGGCGGCGGCTTCGTCCAACATCAGCCTCGCGGCGCGGTCAACTGGAAAGCCGAAGATACCGGTGCTAATGGCTGGAAATGCAATCGAGGCCAGCTTCTTTTTGGCAGCCAACGTGAGGCTGTTTTTAATCGTCCGGCGCAGTAATTCGTCGGATTCCTCGTCAGATTGCCGTTTCCACATCGGCCCGGCAACGTGGATGACGAATTTAGCGGGGAGTTTGCCACCAGTAGTGATGACCGCTTCACCGGTATCCAGCGACCGACCGAGCTTATCAATGATGGCATCGGATTCGTTCTGAATGACGTAACCACCTTTACGGACGATTGCTGCTGCTACGCCACCGCCGTGCTGTAGTTGGACGTTGGCAGCGTTGACGATGGCGTCAACAGCGAGTTCCGTGATGTCGCCCTGAACAATTTCAAGCGCGGCGGAGCTGATGGTTTTCGTCATTGGCGGTCTTGCAGATAAGGGGTGCGTCATATTGATTTCAGGTGGGGTTTAGCTTTCAGCCATTCTGCAAAGGAATTGTATTTCTTTAACCTCCGTAATGAATCGGTCCGGATTAACTGCTTCTGGTCCCCGCTTAGCCCCTTATCTGGCAGAAAGCACTCCATCAGCTTCAGAAAAGTTTCCCCTTGGTCATCTGGTGTGGCGATATGCCATTCCTTGGACAGAAGTGTCGATTCATCTTTAACAAACTGAAATAGGTCGGTCAGCGAATGTCGTAATAGAGGATGCCCTGACAACCCGATGAAGTGAATTCGTTTTGCTTTGTGAATAGACCCAGCGGCGTGGCTGTATTGATTTTTATGAATCTCCAATCGCTTACCCGACTCCCATGGGAAGTGAATCATTGGCGTCGTTGAATAAGTGGCTAAGAAATCCTCTTCCATTTCGGTTGGACTGCCATCACTTCGGTATATTCGGTCTTGAAGGGACAGTAACTGCCCCCTGCATCCCACGACTGTGAATGTGCCATGTGGCATGTGATGCGCAAATCTTTCCACTTCTGTTGTTTCGCTTTCGACTGCGACCGGGTAAAACATTCCTAGCGGGACATCCCGGTTTTGCGTTGGATGGGGGTAGTATCCGCCGGCTATTGCAGCCAACCGTTCTGGGGATGGAATTTGTTGTTTCTGTAGAACGCACCGCTCAACGACGCCATCTGTGAGCATTTTCCCGAGCAGCCCATCGTAGTTAAAATTTATGATTGTAAATGCGGGATTGGGTTGACCAGTACTCGGCTCAAATAGCGTCTCGACAAACGTCCGATAATCATTGTTACGGAACCAAAAGTACGAATGGTCAAAGAGTGCAAGCCTTAAAAGTTGTTTCGCCCACGTGACGCGCTCGACCTCTTCTTTTGCCCATTCACAATACTCGTCAATGCTAAGAAAACCGCTTCGACGTAGCGATTGGGCGACCTCTGGCCATAACCTGCGAATATCTTGCGATATATTGGCAGGTGAAGTTGTTCGACGGCCACCTTTAGAGCCGTACTGTTCTCGACCTGCGATTCCGTCAATCATGTAATTCGCAAGGTCTTTGTTAGTCGGGAAACCTGCTGAAAGTGAAGCTCCTGCCCCCAAAATAATCACATCAGTTTTCATTGTCGGCGTTGATTCAATCTGAGTATCACATGGTGTGCAAGTTGTTTTTGCTAGACCGGCTTGCCGGAACCGGACCGAGGGACTAAATTGCCGGCCGTGAGCCAAACGCTTTCTAAAAAAACTATCACCATCATGCCGGACTTCGGCATGGGACCGTGGGCGTGGGAAAAAGACGCCACGGATGTGACCGCGTATGTCGGCGGCAACATTGCCGATGCCGTGGGTGGTATGCCAGCGCGGTATCCCATCACGAAGGCGTTGGAACAGGATTTCGCCGCTTGGGTGATGCATTTTGAGAATCATTATGATGACGCTGGGTTCGACTGGCCGGACTTCAATCGGCGGGGAATCGAACTGAGCCGGCGGCTGAAAGCGGAATTGGGTGACCGGGTGAAAATCGTTTACACAAAGCCTCACGAGGACCCGGGCCACAAAACCGACAGGCAAACCGAAATCATTTGAGCCGCTTTTTAGCAAGATTGCCTCCCGGCTCAATTTTCGATACACTGCGCAACACAGGAGAAATATTTAGAACTGACCTAACAAACTAAAAATCATTTCGCGTAGCTTCGGCTGCTGTCCGCATCAAAACTCCCAATTCGTATCAAAAGACAGCGTTGGACGCACGCCCCCAAAAAGGGGTGTGCTGAAAACGTTCTTTTGATGGGATGGGAGTCCCAGATGCGGAGCGTGATTAAGCACGCCCCCTTCGTTGGGACTCTCGCTCGTCAAGAGAACTGACCGACCGCAGACACAGCCAAATCGCACGTGAGCGAGGAGAGCTGTGTCATATCTTGAAAAAGCATTACAGGACGGTCACGCAAAACTTGCAGGCGATGGCAAGAGTCAGAAAATCACATACGTCGCGGTCAACCATTCCGAACGGTTTGCCGACCCGGAAGAGAAAGTCCGCGCCGAGTTTTGGGCGGAACTGATTTACCGGTATGGCTACGAGCCTCAGCGGATTGACGTTGAAATGTCCATCCCTGACCGAACACCACATGACCGTGCTGACTTAGTCATCTTCCTCGATGATGAACGAAAGAAACCGTATGCAGTAATCGAGTGTAAGCGTGATGGAATTACTGACGCGGAATTCAACCAAGCGGTGGAACAAGCGTTCGGGAACGCAACTTGGACAAAATTTCGAGCAGACTACATGGGAGTTGTTGCCGGTCAGACCCGCCGCTTTCTCGATGTGACTGAGAAATATGCAGCACTAGAACGCACTGACAACATCATCGCAGATTTGCCAAAGCAATATGGTGAACCTGAAGAATGGCGTTACTACAAAGGAGCTAAACTCGATATTGCGCCCGTCAGCCGTGAGACATTGATTGCAACACTTCGTAAATGCCACCAAACACTTTGGGGTGGCGGCAAACTCAATCCAGCTACGGCTTTCGGCGAGTTATGCAAGATTATCTTTGTAAAAATTGCCGACGAAATGAACACCAAGCGCGACGAGCCGTACCAGTTTCAAATTAAAACGCACGAACCTGCTCATCGACTTGCCGAACGAATTCGTAATCTTTACGGTACACAGCAAGTTCGCGACCCGGATGTTTTTACCAAAACCATCGAAATCGAAGAAGCACCCTTACGTACTGTCGTCAACCACCTCCAAGGCATCAACCTCAACAAGACCGACCTCGATACGAAAGGTGTTGCGTTTGAGATGTTCATGCAGGATTTTTTCACCGGTAAAGCAGGACAATTTTTTACTCCACGTGAGATTGTTAACTTCGCTGTCGAAATAATGGGGCAGAAACTCCAAAGTTTTCACGACAAACTTGTACTTGACCCTGCCTGTGGTTCCGGCGGCTTCCTCTTGTATGCACTCGACGCGGTACGCCGCGAGGCCGACTCTTATCACAGCCCGAATAGCTCAGAGCACTACCGTCATTGGCACGATTTCGCAAAGTCCAACCTCTACGGCATCGAAATTAACGATGAAATTGCCCGTGTTGCCAAGATGAACATGATTTTACATGATGACGGACATACAAACGTTATCGGCATGGACGCGCTCGACCGAACCGAGCTTATGTTGGCTGTCAATCGTGGATTCCAGAAGGAGAGATTTGACCTTATTCTTACAAATCCACCATTTGGTGCGCAGGTGTCATTGGCTGAGCGACCATATCTAGCCGACTACGAGTTGGGACAAGCCCAAGATGCTAGAGGTAATAAACAATCCCGTAAAAATCAAAAAACGGAGATTCTGTTTTTGGAGCGTGTTTGGCAATTTCTAAAACCTGACACCGGTCACGCCGCTATTGTGTTGCCGGATGGCATCCTTACCAACACTAGTCTTCAATACGTGCGCGACTTTTTGCTCGAACGATTCCAAATACTGGCTGTTGTCAGTTTACCACAAACGGCGTTTACACATTACGGCGCGGGTGTGAAATCCAGTCTCGTATTTCTTCGTAAACGAGCGGCTGGCGAGAAACCGAAGGACAGCGAAGCTGTCTTTATGGCTGTACCGGAACTGATTGGCTACGACGCGGCCGGTCGCAAGTGCGCCAACCAGCTCCCTGAAGTGGCCGAGCAATACCGGCAATTCCAGAAGGACGCCCGACCTTTTTTCGTCTAAGCCCCGTCGCTGTAGGCAAGCCAGTTTGCTTTGCGGTCAGACGGGGCGGAATCGAAGACAGCAGAATTGATGCGACTTTCCACAGGCCACAATTCGCGGCGATGCTTGCGAAGATTGCCTGCTCACAATTCCCGTCCTCGACACTTGGAAGTGTCGCACTGAGCTTGAGCGGCGGCGCGACACCAAGCCGGGATGATGACACTCTGTATGCCGAGAGCGGCATTGCGTTTCTACGCATCCAGAACATAAGCGAGCAAGGTCTCGCGCTCGACGATGTGAAGTTCATCACGCCGGAGACGCATACTGGATTACTCGCGAGGACGATGTTGGAAGCCGGTGATTTGCTGATGACAATCACCGGACGAATCGGCACTGCGGCTGTTGTTCCTGCTACAATTCTGCCGGCGAATATTAATCAACACATCGTTCGCATTCAGTTGGACAGTGAGAGAGTTGAACCGCAGTTTGTCGCCGACTGGCTCAACTCGCCGGCTGGAACATCTCTGAGTAATCGCGGTGTCACCGGAACGACACGCATTGCGCTGGATTACACAGCAGTCAGAGAAATATCGCTTCCGCTTCCGCCAGTGGACGTTCAACGGCAACTGGTGCGCGAGATGGACGCGGCGCGGCAAGTTCGACAACGGAAGCTGGCGGAAGCGGACGGGTTATTGGCGGGATTGGATGCCTATCTGCTCGACCAGCTCGGCTTGACGCCGCCAGCAGAAGACAATCGGAAGGTCTTTGCTGTTCGATTGGGGCAGTTACGAGGCAAGCGAATGGATGCACCAGCGTACCAGCCGTTTTACGCGACTGGACATCCGCCGAAGACACCGACAAAACCGCTGGAGAGCATCGCAGACATAGGTCAGAATACTGCACCAAAGCCTACAAAGGATACCGAACTTGTGCCGTACATTGGTCTCCCTGAATGCGAGTTGACAGAAGTTCGAGAAGTTGCGATGCGACCATACTCGGAAGTACGAGGTCGGAGCGTAGTGAAACAAGGTGACATTCTTTTTGCGCGGATTGAGCCTAGTGTGTTCAATAAGAAATATGTTTTTTCTGACGACCTCAAAGGTCACGCCTACGCCTACACCTCAACGGAGTTTTACGTTGTGCGAGCCAAGCCCGGTGAAATTCTTCAAGAATATCTTTACGCTCTTTTCTTCTGCTCATTCGTGTTCGCTCAAGTAAAAGGTAAAACCACCGGCTCATCCGGGCGGCGACGAATAGACTCGGATTTGTTCTCGCTGTTGCAAATTCCCGTACCCGACCGGGACTTGCAGGAAGCCATAGCCACTGAGGTGAAATCCCGTCGTGAGTCGGCGCGACGTCTGCGTGCCGAATCGCTAGCCGAGTGGATGGCAGCGAAGCAACGATTTGCGCAACAGCTCCTCAGTAAGTGACGACGAAACGACAGAAGCGCACAAATCAAGACTCCAAAATGATTAAATTCACAGTCGCAAAACCACTGGAAGTTCCACTCGACAAAGACGGTCAGGTTGACATGGTGTTGGTTCGTCGGTCGTTCTGGCGGAACCAGCTCAACAAGGCGGCAGGGTGTTACGTGTATGCCGTGCCACGGAAGTACGGGACGGAAGGCTTAGTGCCAATCTACGTTGGCAAGTCGGCGCGTCCGTTCAGCGATGAATGCTTTAACACGGAAAAGCTGTATAAAATTGAAAAGTACCTACGCCACCATCCATCTACAAAACTTTTCCTGTTCCTGATTGTCCACCCGTTCACACGTGGAGTACCGAACGGTCAAGCGATTATAGAACTGGAAGCGCAGCTAATTCGGTTGGCTTACAAGGTCAATCCGAGACTGATAAACAAACAAAAAGCTCACGCAGACAAGTGGACGGTACGTGGCTTATTGACGGATGAGAAACGCCGGTCGCGGGATGCTGTACAACTCCGAGCTCTTTTAGGACTTGATGCCGACGAAACCGTTATCGCACCGGCTGTTCCTGAACCGGTGACTGTGGAGACCGGCTTCAAATTGCCAGTCACTGAGAGCGCAGCATTGCCTAGTACAAACGCTGCCGCACCATGATTTAACTTGAAAACCGAAAGGACATCTGGTACTTTGTATTCAGCATCAGGAATGAGTTGGTTTTACCAACTCTACCAACCGAGCCAATGGAGTGGCTGCGGTGGTTTGAATAGAGCGAGATGCTCTGTTCGATGTGCAAGAGGCAAACGACCTCTTGAACAAAGTTACTCCACGCAATTGAACCGCGTCCTGATGAGGATGCGGTTTTTTATTTTTCCTGAGGCTGGAAAGGGAACGGTAGAAGCATGTCAGCGGACAACGAACGGTCGGAGAGGATAATGCAGCATATTCTCTCCAAGCAAACCAGTCTTGGTAGCGGTGTAGGCATTGGCGGTGCCAAAGTGTGCCAGCTTTGCGGAGAGGTGCGGACGTTCAGCGGATTTGTTGAAGCACTTTGCTCGCATGTGACGGTCGGTAACGAAAAGGAGTTCGTGTGCATCGGTTGTCACTTCAAGTCTCCGGGGCGCACAACTGGTGGATTCAACATTGGCAAGGCGGCGCAATATGCACGGAAAATCTTGGCGTCGCGGTCGTATCGGTTCTGCGAACTCTGCCAAATCCAAGTCCCCGGCACGCCGGATTTCCGATTTATCCTGCCCGGTGGCGGCAAGATTTGGACATGTGCTCCTTGTGCCGAAAAACTGCATGACGGCTTGGAGACCTATTCTCCGAAACGGCGGTATCTGGAACGAGAACTCAAAACCGGTGAGCAACTCCGCGCCTACGACATCGCTCAGGAAGCACAGCGGCTCGACATTGAAGAAACACTCGACGGACGACTCAAATCGAAGCGTTCCAAACGAGCGGCAGCGGCTCTGGCTGAACTCGGCAAAGTTCATGGAGAAAAATACGGAAGGTCGCCGCGATGAAAAAGACCCCGGAAATTACCGTTGAGCAACTAAATGGCTTTTGTGGGTCGGACAGTATTTGTCCGAGGGCCTGTGAGACAATTCGTCCAAGATGAAAATCCTAACAGATAGATACGACGATTGGAGGCTGACGATGGAATTTGTGGACCCTTTCCATTCACTGTCGAAACGCGAACGGATGAAACTGGCGAAAGCCACGCCAAAGGCGTACTCAACGGCGGCGTTTCTGGGCCAGTTGCGCAACCAGCGGCGGTCGCTCATGCACCAGCCATTGACCACGGCCATTCAGGGCGTTGAACGCATGCTCGTGGCGGCGGACAAAGCGAATTCAGACGACGCCAGAACTGTTCAGGTCGAGCAGCAGATAAAGACGCTCATCGGTTTCGCTAAAGAGAACAGCATGATTCTACCGTCGGATTATCTCGATGAATTGTACCTGCGCATTCCGAAAACGAACGAGCACCGGGTGTTCCTAAAAACTGCCGACCGGTGTGTTGTGAAGGCAACTTATCCGGATTCATTCGGATTTGTTATGGCGGATAATGAACGATTGATTCCAGCAACACCTGCTGAATATCTGCGGCGACTGGAGTTATTCAACACCATCTTCGATGATAAAATCACAGTGGAGGGCGTCCTGTCGCACGGTCAATCCCGGTCGGTCATCACATCGCAACCGTGGGTGACCGCGAAGGACAAGAAATCCGAATCGCCAACGCCTGAGCAAATCGCCGATTTCATGGAGAAGCTCGGCTTCACTCAATTATTCAACATTGATAATGCGTGGGTCAGGAAATCTGATGGCGTCAAATGTAACGATTGTCGTCCACCAAACTTTATCCTGACACGCAAAGGAGTGGTGCCGATTGACATCATCGTATCGCAGTCTGGAGCGAAGAAGCCTATTCCTGCTCCGTTGTGGCTGCAAAAGAGAATGACATGGAGCCGCTCAGCGACGCTGCCGAAATTAAAGGACAGACTTGAACAATTTCAAGCGAGTTCAAAACCATTCAAATTGAAAGGAAATGCCGAAGTATGGAAAAAATAACTATTCAAGGCGTAGAGTTTACTCTAGCAGCGGCGGACAACCACGTTTCCGAGTGGGTGGATTACGGGGACTATTTGCGACAACTGGAGGCCGCGTGGTTACGGCTGTCTAGCGGCGAACCGCCGTTGAATCCGCGTCTGATTGGCGAGCCCGGCTGGGGAAAGACGACGCTTTGCTGTGCTGTCGGTCGAAAATTAGGACGCGATGTTTACCTCTTCCAATGCACAATGGACACGCGACCAGAAGACCTCATCATCACGCCGGTGCTGACCGGTGACCGGCACATCGAGTACCGCGCATCGAGCGTGGTGACGGCAATGATACGTGGCGGCATCCTCATCCTTGATGAAGGCAACCGGATGCCGGAGCGCAGCTGGGCATCGTTGGCTCCATTGCTGGATGAGCGCCGTTACGTTGAAAGCGCATTGGCAGCGGTCAAGATTCGTGCACATGAAGATTTTCGGATTTGTGTGACGATGAACGACGACGCGTCGGTTTATGAACTGCCCGGCTACATTCAGAGCCGGTTGAAACCGAAGATTGAAGTGGTGAGTCCACCGTGGGAAATCCAAGAGCAAATTGTACGCTTGAAATGCCCCGGCGTGGATGACGACCTGTTGAAGCAGGTGTTCACCGAACTCAAGAAACGGGCCTCGAACCGATGCCGCGATAGTGTCCGCGATAAACTCGCGCTTGCACAGTATGCTCAAAAGCTTCGCCAGACCGGACTGGATAATCCTCTCAAACGAGCCGTGGAACAAGTGCTGTTGAAGCCGGACGACGAAACTGACGATTGACCATGTTGAATCTTGTCGAGACATACGAAAATCTAGTGGGAGTGCCGTCAATGCACTATCAGCCGGTGTTTGCACAGGCGGTTCGTGCAGCAATGGATAAGTTCCAGCCGGATGCCGTGGCGGTTGAATTGGCTGACGCACTCACATCGGAGATGGATTGGCTGGTTTCCTGTTGGCCGGCTCCGGTCGCGTCGGTGACGGAACACGAGCTGATTCCGTGTGTACCCGGTGATTCCATTCTCGAAGCCTACCGGCTTGCCACAGCACGGAAGATTCCGAAATACTGTGTTGACCTCGACTATTGCGGGGAAATTAAGCGGTCGGGTGTGTCATTACCGGCTGGCGAGTTTGCGCCGCGTGTGGGGCGGTTGTTTTTAGAGGCAACGGACGCACTCCTAGAACAAGCCGGGGCACCTGCTGAAGAAGATATAGCGCGGGAAGCGTTCATGGCGGCACGGTTGGTCGAATTGATGGCACAGCACCGGTGCGTTCTTTGGGTCGGCGGTATGGCGCATTGGACGCGGATTATTCAGCGACTCAAACAACGCAACTTTAGTAGTCCATCTGTCAACATTGTACCGAGTCGCGTGATTCGCCGCGCGCGATTGGCTCCAACGGCGTTGTTCAAAATGACAAGCCGAATGCCATTTTTACTGGCGCGGTATACGAAAGCTCCTGACCGGTATGACGAGTCAGAAGCGATTCGTGCGCTTGGGTTGGCTGCCTGTCGCTCGAAAGCCACCGTATCGCTGCGTATTGAAGGACAGCAGGCAGATGCAGAGGATGAATTGCCAGAACCGCCGGCAGCCAGTGTGGATGTTGCGAAGATGCTTCTCTACGCTCGGAATTTGGCAGCATATTCAGGAATCCGAGAAATGCCGGGCTTGGGTGAGTTGCTGACTGCCTCGTCCGCGACAATGGGCAATCGGTACGCCGGTCGGTTGTACCAAATTGCAATGCACGAACACCTCACAGCTAAAAGCCGTGACCTCTCTCCGTTGACTTACGAGAGCGAAGGCGAAGTTCAAGGTTACCGGCTGGATGGTCAATGGCTGAACGCCGAGCCGTATTGGAAGGCACCGGATTCCTCCGGCAAAATGTGGATTGTTCAACAGGATGCCGCCGCGAAGAAGATGCGGGAGCCGTATGCGGATGTTGCGAAGGCGAAGGAGGGAGAAAAACTAGGATGGGCAGCGTATCCGTCGGATGAAACCGCTTATGAAGCGTTCGTGCGCTACATCCTCGAACACGCAAGTTTACCTGACTCGCAGGAATCCAAATCGTTTCCGTTTCAATCTGGGTTGCGGGATGGTGTGGATGTGCGCGACACCATTCGCCACTGGAAAGATGGCGTGGTTTACGTACGCGAACAGGCAAATGCGCAACTGCGGGTCACGAACGCTATTATTGATTTTACCAGTCAAAGCGAACGGTCTTGGATATTGCGTGGCGAAGCAAGAGACCAATACCGTGCCGGGTGGGTTGACCCCTCATCTTCGCACGTCGGAACCTGTTCACGCGAGGCGACAGAACAGCAAGAGCTACAAAACCAGCCATTTCACATCAGCTTGCGGAGGCGCGACCTGTCGTTGGTCAGTTTGGATTGTCCGAATTATCTGAAGGACGAGACGAAGAAAACTTTCTACGACCAAGTCATCCTGCCGCTGGTGAAACTTGTCGACCGAGCCAAACGGTACGACAACGTAACGGGCGGACACTTCGCGCCCGGGGATGTCTCCACTACGGGACAAAGAAGAGATGTGGATGACCTTTACGGTTGGCTTGAAATCATGTTCCGGTTCTGCCAACACAAAACTGTCGCCTATTATGCCGCGTATGTTCCAAGCCAACGCATTCACCGTATTGCCCGGAAAAATCACGTGCAGCTTATCCACATTCCACTGTCACGCATTCCAAAGTTACTGGTGGAACGCAACCGGACATTCCGGTTTATGAACCTGACCCGGACGCAGTGGGATGAGTTGATAAAGGCTATCGCCGACCAGAAAAACGCGTGGGTACCATCACCATGATTCTACACATTCCACATTCGTCGCGAAAAATTCCACCAGTGGTCAGAAATCAATTCCTACTGACCGACGCCGAACTCGAACGAGAGCTACTTGCGATGACCGACTCGCATACGGCGGAGTTGTTTTGTGGTTGCCTATCACGGGACGACGCCACGGTGGTTTTCCCGGTCAGCCGGCTAGTCGTCGACCCGGAACGATTTGCGGACGATGTTGCCGAGCCGATGGCGAAATGCGGTATGGGAGCAGTTTATACAAAAAAAAATGATGGTCGACCGCTACGACGGATGCTGACACCGGACGAAAAACAGACATTGCTGAACACGTATTATTTTCCACACCACCAGCGGCTCGCCGAAGAATTGTCGCCAACAGGAATATCACTGCTGCTGGATTGCCACAGTTTTCCATCGACAGCTTTGCCATACGAACTCGACCAGTCATCCGACCGACCACAGATTTGCATCGGAACGGATAGTTTTCATACGCCGAGTGATTTAGCCAAGTTGTTGGTGCAGCACTTCCAGTCTGCGGGATTGACCGTTGAACTGAACCGACCGTTCAGTGGTTCAATCGTACCGATGAAGTATTACCATCAGGATGCACGTGTAATTTCCATTATGCTAGAAATTAACCGGTCGCTCTACATGGATGAGAAAACCGGAGGCAAGACGGACAAGTTTCAGGATGTTCAGAATCTCATCGCAAAGGCAGTCCAGTGCTTGAGGAAATACCGCGACGAAAAGGAAGCGGAACACTGGAAAGGGAAACCAATCATTCCTGCCCCTGACTGGCTGAAAAAGCGCATGGAAGCCGTTCGTTCAGAGCCGCCGCCTACGTTGGAGAGGGTGATGAGACAAATGGAGGCGGCAGCAAAATTTAGACGCCAATGCCCGGAGGGTGAAACAGTGTGCGATGATGACCTCGTCAGGGTGTCGATGTTTGTGTCGCGTGGGTTTAAGTGCCGAGACGATTCCGTGCATGGCCCGGCACACTGGCATCGGGTTGAACGAATTGGGCTGAAATTAGCTGCCAGAACGGGAGCCGACAAGACGGTAGTGCGGTTATTCGCCAAATTTCACGACGCCGGTCGCGTGGACGACGAAGTAGATGATGGGCATGGTTTGCGTGGTGCAGAGATTGCAAAGCATTATCGAGGTGAGCTTTCTGGTTTGACGGATGAACAATTTACGCTGCTGTACAACGCCTGTGTCGGACACTCATCCAAACGGTGTTCTGATGACGTAACTATCGGTACTTGCTGGGATGCTGACCGGCTGGATTTGGAGCGTATGGGCATCCTGCCGAACGAAGAGTTAATGAGCACCGCATTTGGCAAGGAGATTGCGCGAACTGGCAACGTGTACCCGGTTCTTTTATACACATAACATCAAGAATAGAGCCATTTATGTTTCTGACAAAATCTGATTTCAAGATAGCGCGCACCTGTCCAACAAAACTGTACTACAAGAAATGCAGGTATCCGTCGTTAATGGATGAAAATCCATACCTAGAATTTCTGGCTGACGGCGGATACATGGTCGAAACGATGGCGAAGCTGCTGTACGCGGACGGCAAAGAAGTTGGTAGCTGGGACAAACCGGAGCAAGCGTTTGCCGAAACGACTAAGGCGTTGCGGTCAGCTAACGTGACTCTGTTTGAGGCGACGGTGATTAATGGCAAGTTGCTGGCGCGTGTCGATATTCTCCAACGGCTTGGCAATACCTTAAAACTAATTGAAGTAAAATCCACATCGCTTGATTCATCCGTAACGGATGTGCCGAATCCATTTCGCGGGAAGCGAGGTGGAATTGATTCAGGATGGCGACCGTATCTGGAGGATGTGACATTTCAGGTGTGTGTCCTGCGCCGGGCATTTCCGGGATTCAAAATCGTGCCGTACCTGTGTGTCGTGGACAAAGCAAAGTCAGCTACGGAGAACGTGACTTTCGACAAGTTTAAGATTCGCGCTGGCGAAGGAAAACAGGCGAGGTTTCGACCTCAAGTTGATTACATCGGTGATGTCAGCAAATTACAAAAAGAACACGTGTTGGCGATTGCGGACGTATCGGCAGAAATTGCCGAGTTAGAAAACGAAGTTGCTACGGCTGCTGATGAATTTGCGAAAACTGTCGGTGATAAAACTATCGAGCGCATCGCACCAGAGATTGGTAAGCACTGTAAACATTGCGAGTACCGGCTGCATGAGGACGATGGTTCCAAGAACGGATTCGCTGAGTGCTGGGGGAAGCTCGCAACGCCAACGCCGCATATTCTCGATTTGTACCGTGTAGACTTGCTTGGCGGAAAGAACAACGACGAAGTTGCGGTTCTGGCAGCAGCCGGCACAGTCAGCCTTAATGATACACCGCGTGATTTGCTGACCGGCACCACAGCCGTTCGCCAAAAGGTGCAACTGGATTACACGGCAAAAAATCAGGAGTTCATTGCACCTGAATTAAAAGGCATTCTCCAACGGCACAAGTATCCGTTGCACTTCATGGATTTTGAGGGCTCGCGACTGGCACTCTCATATCACGCCGGTATGAGACCATACGAGCAAGCGGCATTCCAGTGGTCTTGCCACACGATGACAGCGCCGGATGCACCACTGGAACACCGGGAGTGGCTCAATGCCGAAGATGCGTTCCCGAATTTTGAATTCGCTCGAACATTGCGTGACCGGATTGGTGACACCGGCACGGTCTACATTTGGTCGCAATACGAGCTGGTTGTGTTGCGCGAAATCCGTCAACAGATGGACAAGTATGGCGAACACGATGCTGAACTCGCTTCGTGGCTGGAGCGCATGACCAGCGACAAAAACCGCCGCGTCGTTGACATGTGTGACCTAGCAAAAAAGTATTATTTCCATCCGACCATGAAGGGGAGCCTGTCGATTAAGTACGTGCTGCCGGCTGTCTGGGAGGCGGACGCGGCGTTACGTGCTGACCCGGAATTCATCAAGTACGTCGGACACGACGCTAATGGAGAACTGTTGAATCCATACGCCACGCTAAAACCGTTGCCAATCGGAGAAAAGGAAGAAGTTGCGAACGAGGGCACAGGTGCCATGCGAGTGTACCAAGAAATGATGTTCGGCGTGAATGCGTCAGACCCGGCAGCGCGGGAAGTCTACCGGCAGCTGCTGTTGCAATATTGTGGCTTGGATACCGGTGCGATGGTGATGATTTGGAAGCACTGGTCACGGTGAATCCGGTGCGCATGCTCGCGATTTCCGACATAGATAATATTCGCTGGGAATATGGCTCCGGCGAAGTCGATTTGATACTCGCGTTGGGCGATTTATCGGACAGCGTAATTTTGGCCGCAGCGGAATCGTTCGGCGCGCCTCCGGTGTTTGCAGTGCGCGGCAACCACGACGTGCCAACGCCATTCCAAGAAGGCATTTCTGACTTGCACCTCCGGACAATCAAGTTTGGCGGATTCGCCGGCGCGTGGCGGTATAAGGCGAAAGGTTGCCACATGTTCGACCAGAGCGAAGTCACGAATTTTCTGAAAGACTTTCCGCGAGTGGATGTTTTCATTGCACATAATTCACCGACGATACATGCAAAAAGCGACGACATTCACGCTGGCTTCACTGCATTCGATGACTACATCCGCGAAAAGCAGCCGCGCTTATTTCTACACGGTCATCAGCATCGCGAGATTGAGACCATGATTGGAGCCACGCGAGTCATCGGCGCATACGGTCATCGGATACTGGAAATCTAGCAACGTTAGTAAAAGATTTTCCAGACGGCTTGTTGCAACTTTTTGTTGCAACCTATTGGTGAAAATTAAGCGTAAGAAACCGACACGAGAGTAGACACCAAAGCGCACGCCTGTTTAGGGCTGTTGACCTAGATACACTTCAGAAAACTAGAGGATAAAACAGTAAACCAATCATAGAGGAATCCGTAGACCAACGCTCTATCCAATCCTCACACCATTCGCGCGATTAGCACAGCGCGGCTCAAACTCATTTCCGCATTTCGTTGAGACCGACTGCTGATTTCGTTATACTTAAGCGCAAATGATGGTCATCTTCATCGTCATCCACCGGAGATTGCTCGCATGATTGGAAACGCGAACTTCCGTGCCCTGTTCCACAACCGGTCTTTTCGCCACTACATCACAGGCGAAACAATCTCGATGACCGGCACCTGGATGCAGGCGATGGCACAAGGTTGGGTAATGGCAACCTTGACCAACAAGGCGGTCATGCTCGGAATGGTCAATTTCGCGATGGGAATTCCGATGATCGCCTTGTCACTCGTGGGCGGCACGTTTGCGGATCGCTACAGCAAACGCAATATTCTCCTCCTGACGCAAGTCGCACAAATCTTATGCGCGGTCACGCTCGGTTTGTTGGTGGCAACGGGACATATCTGCATTTGGCAAATTATCTCGGTCGCATTCATTCTCGGAATTTCCGCCTCTTTTGAAATGCCATCCGCCTCGGCGCTGGTTCCAGAATTAGTCGGCAAAGACTTGATCGCGGCGGCCGTGAGCGTCGAACGGGCGGTCTTTCATGGAACTCGCTTAGTCGGACCAGCTCTCGCAGGATATGTGATGTCGCGCTGGGGAACCGCCTCAGCTTTTTATGCCAATGCGTTTTCTTTTGTGGCGCTGATCATCGCGCTTTACACGATTCGCCCACAAACTGTGGCAACCACCGGCGCCGCAATCAAACCGCGCAGCGGAATCAAGGAAGGCTTTGCGTATGTGCGCTCTGACAAACCGACTTTAGCAATGATTGCGTTGTTAGCTGCGACCGTGATCTTCGTATTTCCCAGTTTTAGCGTGATGATGCCGCTCTACGCAAAAAATGTGTTGCACCTAGGACCGGACAAATTGGGATTACTAATGGGAATTGCAGCAGTTGGCGGCCTGACTGGTTCCGTCGGACTGCTGGGAATTCCGCGCCGACGTCGGCGCGGTGTGTTGCTGGTGGCAGTGGCGGGAATTGCATTCGGTTTAACAAGTTTGGCAGTAGCGCACCAATTTGCAGTGGCCGCCGGCTCGCTTGTAGTTTTAACGCTGGGTGTCTCCACACTCGGTGGCCTGACCAATACGATCGTGCAAGAACGCGCGCCGGATCCGATGCGCGGACGCGTTTCAGCCATTGTCGGTATGAGCTTCTTTGGGTTGATGCCGTTTGCTGGCTTAGGCATCACGAGCTTAGCGGACAACATTGGTATCCGTCAGGCATTGCTGACCGCCGGCAGTAGCTATCTTTGCGTTGCCGTCACCATTCTGCTCGTGATTGGTCACCACATCCAAGAACAGCCACACTTAAACGCTGACTGAATAGCGGTGCGCTATTGTTCTGGAAACAACTCACGCAAAAACGTCGTCATCGCCTGCCACGAACGCCGGTCCGCTTGTTCATTGTACGCCACACCTTTCGCAGGATCGTGACCAGCCTGCGGATTAGTAAAACTGTGAACGGCACCACCGTATGCAGTGAATTGCCAGTTCACATTCGCCGCTCGCATTTCCTCCTGAAACGCCGCAACGTCCACCGCCGGCACCAGCGGATCATCCGCTCCGTGCAACACCAACACTTTGCCACGAATATTTTTCGCATCGGCCGGTGTCGGCGAATCCAGTCCGCCATGAAAACTGACAACGCCCACGACCGGCGCGCCACTGCGGGCTAATTCCAAAACTGTTGTCCCGCCAAAACAATACCCAATCGCCGCCAGTCGTCCGGCATCACACTGCGGCTCGTCGCGAAGCACCGCCAACGCCGCGTTCACGCGACTGCGCAGCAGCGGCCGATTCTTCTTGTACTTACCGGCTTGCATCCCGGCTTCTTGCGGATTTGCCGGACGAACGCCTTTCCCATAAATATCCGCCACAAACGCGACGTACCCCATGCCGGTCAACTTCACCGCTCGTTCAATTGCAAACTGACTCACGCCCATCCAATCCGGAACAACAATGACGCCCGGCCGCTTCGCCGGCGAATTTGTAGCCGCCGCATCAAACACCAACACACCTTCCAACACCGTATCGCCATCCTTGTATTCGACAGTCTTTTGTTTCAGAAAAGTCTCGAAATGGGTCGCAGCCTGAACGGAAGCGTTCATTCCAAACCAGACCGCGACTCCCACTAAAATGATTCGTTGAATTTTCATGCCAACTATCGTAGCCATCCAGTAGGCAAGCGTCAACACTGACAACCTTAACTAACCGGATACATTCCCAATGCTAATTGAAACTTTTGTCGCTGGTCCCGCCGAGACCAACGGCTTTCTCATTGCCGATCAGACCGGCGGGCAGGCACTGATTATTGACGCGCCACAAGGCGCTGCCGCCGCCATGCTCGCCAAGGCCAAGCAATGGAACACGCCGGTCGTGTACCTCCTCAACACCCACGCCCACTGGGATCATTATTGGGACAACGCCGAAATTCTCCGGCTGACCGGCGCCAAACTTGGCATTCATGCCGAGAGCGCCCCGTTGCTGAAACTCCCGCAAGCCCGGATGTGGGGACTGAATACCGACATCCCGCCGAGCACGCCGAATTTTTTTCTGACCGAGGAAACGCCGGTCATCGTTGGCGACTTGAAATTTGAAGTACTGCATTGTCCCGGTCACTGTCCCGGCAGCGTGGCGTTGTTTGAGCGGAAGGAACGCGTGGTCTTTACCGGCGACGTGCTGTTTGCCGGAACGATTGGCCGCACCGACTTGCCGGGCGGCGACTACGACCAACTTCTGGATTCGATCCGCCGGCAACTTCTGCCGCTCGGCGATAATGTGCAGGTTTATGCTGGCCACGGCTCGGTCACGACCATCGGCCAAGAACGCCGCACCAACCGTTTTCTACTCCGGTAATGCGCTGGGCGGCGTGTGTTCTGGACTTGCACGTCGGACGGGATTGGGTATGCTGCCGGCATGTTGCAAATCATTTTTAGCCGGGTCAGCGCCCGCGATCTCGCCGCGATGCCGCGCCTATTACAAATCGAATTGCTCGATGGCTTTCAAGTCTTGCCGGCCGATTTCGAGAAAGCCGACGAAAAATACGGCCAACTCACGCGCGATGGCAAACGGATTTACCGGTACCGGGTGAAGGATTACCGGATTTATTTTGAGCGACACGAAGGCTTAGTCAACGTCCTGTGCATTCTCAACAAGAATTCGCTGAAAGACTTTTTCTTCCGTAGTAAGTTACCGGTGGGCGAAGACCAGCTCCTCCAAGACAACCCCAAGTTTTGGCAACTGCTCGCCGCCGGTCAGGAGAAGTAGCTGAAATCGCGAATGCCATCACGCATCACAACGGTGCTAGTACAGTAGGATGGGACTACGTTGTTTGTTTGACAAATTGGAAAACTCTGACGTTTTCTTTCTCGGCTGCCGGGTTCGTGTTCATAACTTTTGCTGAAGGGTGATGGCAGCTTACGATACGCGCTGAAGTAATGCTTGAAAGTGCAATGTGTGCTCTCCTTGCCGCACCACCAACGAGAAAGACACATTTTAGCTTCGGCATTGATACCACAAGCGGTGTAAGATATTTTAGTCCAAGATTTACATCCCGCCCACTAGCCGCCCGAATGGATGTGCCGTTGTTCTTGCTTATAAACCAAGGCACAACATTCCAAATTGCAATATCCCGACGCTCAATACCAGCAGTCACAAGTTGCTTTTTGAAATTTCTAGCAGTGGGGTCGTCGTTTTCAAAAGAAATTATACCGCTCTGCTTAGCCATACGCCCAGGTGCCTCAAGTAAGAACAGATATTTCGCGTCTTCGTTGCCATTGTCAGGATCAAAGCTGGGAACTTCCGCTTCACTAAGACGCTGTTCTACCCTTATGCGAGACACTAAATCGTTAAAGTTCATCTTGTTTATATTCTACAACCCTACCTCCTAGAGCCAAACCAAATTCCGTCACACCTTGTTTCTGCTCTGCCTCGTCTCATAATTTGACAATTATTCGCTGAAATGGCTTAGCGACTTTAGTACGACACTTGACTCCTAATTGCTCGGCGTTAGAATTGGTGTCATGAAAATTGTTGGCCTACCAACGGGCTTTCGTGATCTTGATAAGCTTACTCTGGGTTTGCACAGCGGCTGCGTCTTTGTCATTGCTGGACGGCCATTGATGGGAAAAACGGCTTTGGCAATGAACATTGTCGAAAATATCACCATTGACCTAGATATACCTGTCGGAGTGTTCAGCTTGAATTTGTCGGCGAAGGAACTCGTCATGCGAAGCCTCCATTCGCGTGGGGCAGTTAATCTCCAGGCATTGAAGGACGGATTTTCACGGGAGTACCTCACGGCCGCCGCCACCGAGTTAATCAAGGCACCGATGTACATTGACGACACGCCAGAGTTGACGATTAATCAACTTCGGACTCGCGCCCAACGCATGTGCGAAAAGTATAAAATTAAATTACTTGTGATTGATTACATCCAAGTCATAAACCGTCGTGATAAAGTCGCTGACATTTCCTCTGGTATCAAACTACTGGCGAAAGAATTAGACATTCCGATTATTGTCCTGAGCCAACTCAACCGACAACCCGAATCCCGCGCTGGCGGCAAACCACGATTACGCGATTTGCGTCAGTTTGATTCGCTGGAACAAGAGGCAGCAGTGGTCGGCCTGTTGATGCGCTCGGAAGTTGATGAGAATGACGCCGAGAAATGTGAGAAACTCAAAGGCCAAGCGACACTGACCATCACCAAACAGCCAAGCGGCACAACAGGCAAGATTAATTTGAACTTTCGTGCTGAATATAACCGGTTTGAAAATGTGGCATGCGATAAGTCCTGACACCCCAAGGTTCTTTTTATAATCGGTCTGGTAATGAGGAGCTACTCCAAGCGGTCAGCGCCGCCAATCATTCCCGCAACAGAAGCTTCATCAGCTACAACTGATCATCCTAACTTTTACCATCAGCCGCGTCGCACAGCTTCTTTTTCGGTTTCGAGCTTGGCGCGCAGTTTGGCAATTGCGACGCGCATCGTTTCGGCCAGCTTACCGGCAGTCTCGGCGTCTGGCTTGGCGTGCGCGGCGGCAATTTTCGGCTGCAAATCCAATTCCACCTCGGCAATCTTGGCGGTGTAGATTTTATCCAACTCCGCAAGTTTGGCTTTTTGGGCCGGAGTTAATTTACCGACCGTTGAACCACCGGTGCGTTCTTGTGCTAATTCCCAAGCAGATTTCAGTGCCATTAGATTTTCACTTTCACGTCGTTGCCGGCCACGACGACTTCAAAGGTTTCAACTTTCGCCGTCGGCATGACCGGCGACTGACCGGTCGTCACATCAAACCGCCAGCCGTGCAACGGACAGATCACGGTTTTGTCGTTGAGCACGCCCTCCCCTAACGAACCGTCCCGGTGCGGGCAGACATTGTCAATGCAGTGAAACTTGCCGGCAACATTGAATAACGCCAGTTCCCGGTTGCCGGCGACAACGGTCTTGCCTTCGCCCGGTTGTAGATCAGCCACTTCGGCCACTTTGATAAATTCGCTCATGCACTCAAAGTAGCGCGGCAGCAGGTTGCTGTAAAGCGCGCTTTGCGCTATCTTCCCCGCCGGTGGACGAACTCGATAAAAAGATTTTAGGCCTGATTCAAACCGAAGTCCCGGTCGTCGCGCGCCCGTGGGCAGCGGTGGGAGAAAAACTTGGTTTGGACGAAACCACGGTCATGCAGCGTGTCGCCGCGTTGAAAACCGGCCGCGCCATCCGCCAAATCAGCGCGATCTTCGATACGCAATCGCTCGGCTATGAATCATCGCTCGTCGCCTGCAAATGCGATCCGCGCCGGGAAGACGAAGTTGCCGGCATCATCAGCGCGCATCCCGGCGTCTCGCACAATTACCAGCGCGACCACGCTTTCAATCTCTGGTACACGCTGGCCGTCGCGCCGACTTCCCGGCTTGGCTTGGCGCAAACGATTGAAATTCTCCACCGTCAAACTGGCGCGGAAAGCACCCGGCGGTTGCCGACGTTGCGCCTGTTCAAAATCGGCGTCGAACTCGATGTCGCCGGCGCCGGCACGGCCACCGACAAAAAAACCACCGGCTATTCGCACCGGCAACGTCAAGGCACCGGCGCGCCGTTGACCGATTTGGAAATCCGGTTTGTTCGCGAAATGCAGCAAGACTTGCCGGTCGAGACGGAACCTTTCGTGGCGATTGCCGGGCGGTTGGGAATCAACCTAGAAGAATTGCAGCGCATCACCGCCGGGATGCTGGCTGTCGGCAAGCTGCGCCGGTTTAGCGCCGTGCTCCGGCACCGCGAAATCGGATTTAGCGCCAACGGCATGGGCATCTGGGCGGTGCCGGGCGACGATGTGGCGGTGGAACGCACCGGCGAACAGATGGCAGCGTACCGGGCAGTGACGCACTGTTACCGGCGGCCGACGTACCCGGATTGGCCGTACAACATTTTTACGATGATCCACGCACGAACCAAAGACGACTGCCACGCCGTCGTGGCGGAAATCGCCAAAGAAACCGGCGTGACGAATCACGGCGTTTTGTTTTCGACAAAAGAATACAAGAAAACCCGCGTCCAGTATTTCACCACTGCGGAAGCGGAATGGGAACAGCGCTGCGCCGGCTAACTTTTACTGAGGCGCTGAACGGGTTCGTCGAATAGCAACGCGTGCGCTTCGCGGAGGATGCCGGGGATTTTCGCAGCGAACGGATTACCGGCAAGCGCCTTTACCAAGGCCGGCTCGTCAAGCTTGCCGGCCATTTCGCCGGGGAACCAGTGACCGCCATTCCCGCCGAGCAGGCCGTAGCGCATCTTGCCCCACGGCACGAGATCGAGCGCTTTGGCGTACGTCCAGAGCCGGAGAATTTCGGCGACGTTGACGTGGCCGGGAATCTGATCGAAATCCGGGATGCCATCGGACCAATGCGCGCACCAGTCCCGGCCATGCATGCGTTCCAATTCGGCATTTAGCCGGGCGGCGATGGGCGCGATGGTTTCGGGAATCCGGTCGTAAAAATCGAGCGCGCGAACATGCTCGTCAAAATCGGTCGGCTTGGCGACGCCGCAACTGAGCGTGTGAACTTCCCGGCGGGCAAGGCAATAGAGGTCGTTGAACTGCATCGGCGTCAATGGCCGGCACAGCTCGGCCAGCTTCGGCACGGGCTCTTGCAGTTTGCCGCCTTTGTCGTTTGGGCTGATGATGAACACTCCCATGTCGTGCCGGGTCGCGTCCGCGACGCAAGGCCAGTTGAGCGGGTTGACAAAGTACCAGTGGAGGTTGACGTAGTCGAACTCGCCGGTATTGATGGCGGCACTGATGATGCGCACCGTGCCGTGGGTGCTGAAACCGATGAACCGGCAACGGCCTTCTTTTTGGAATTGCCGGGCCATGTCGAGGCAGCCGCCTTTGCGGATGGCCCAATCCAACGTTTCGGCGTTGTTGATGCCGTGCAGACTGAACAAGTCCACGTGATCCAACCGAAGATACTGCATGGATTTTTCAAACGTGGCGCGGAATTCCTGTGGGTCGGCCACCGGCGCAACTTTGGTTTGGACGATGATTTTTTCGCGGGGCAATTTGGGCAACACATTGCCAAGCTGCATTTCCGAGGAGCCGTAGCCGCGCGCGGTTTCGATGTGGTTAATGCCGAGTTCGAGGGCTTGATGAATGCAGGCTTCGAGATTGGCTTGGTTGTCCGGCGGAATCTCGTGCGGCTCGACATCTTTCCAACCGTGTTGATACCGCATCCCGCCGCAAGAGATGACCGGTATCTGTAAATTGGTGCGACCAAATCTCCGGTAGTGCATAGACGGAATATACCGGGAAGCGGTGGGAATGCCAGTTTTTCCAGTTGACGCCTTCCCCGTTGCGCCGTATCACGCCAATATGAAATCTGTGCGCTGCGGAGTCATCGGCGTCGGCAACATGGGGACGTACCATGCCCAAAAGTTGGCTGAAGGAAAAATCGCGCGGGCCACGCTGACAGCGGTCGGCGATTGGGATCCGGCGCAATTAGCGCAGTTCCCGAACCTACCCCACTTCACCAATAGCCATGAACTTCTCCAGTCAGGTTTAGTGGACGCGGTGGTGATTGCGACGCCGCATTACGCACACACCACCATCGGCATCGAAGCACTCCGGCAGGGATTGCACGTGCTGGTGGAAAAACCGATCTCGGTTCACAAAGCCGATTGCGAACGGTTGCTGGCGGCGCAGAAAAATCCCAAACAAATTTTTTCGGCGATGTTCAACCAACGCACCGATCCGTATTTCCAAAAAATTCGCAACTTAGTGCGCACCGGCGAACTCGGCGAATTGCGCCGATTGAGCTGGACGATTACCGATTGGTTCCGCACCGATGCGTACTACGCCTCCGGTAGCTGGCGCGCGACGTGGGCTGGCGAAGGCGGCGGCGTGTTGCTCAACCAAGCCACGCACAACCTCGATCTCTGGCAATGGATGTTCGGAATGCCGACACGCATCCGCGCCGTCTGCGGTCTGGGCCGGTTTCATCCCATCGAAGTTGAAGACGATGTGACGGCAGTCATGGAATATGCCAATGGCGCGACTGGCGTGTTCACCACCACCACCGGCGAAGCGCCCGGCACGAACCGGCTCGAAGTTGCCGGCGACCGAGGCCGGTTGGTTTACGAAAATAATACGCTGCGTTTCACGCAAACCGTCGAATCCGTCAGCAATTTTCGACGGCAATCGCCGCAGCATTACGCGCTGCCGGCACAAACGGAGCAAGTGTTTGAGTTCCCGAACCATGGCGGTCAGCATGTCGCGGTGCTCCACAATTTCGTGGATGCAATCCTCGATGGCCAGGAGTTGCTCGCACCGGCCGCGGAAGGGATCGGCGCCGTGGAGCTGGCCAACGCGATGTTGTGGTCATCGCTCCGCAACGCGCCGGTCACTCTGCCGCTGGAGACGGCCGGATTCGAGCAACAGCTCCGGCAACTCTGCGCGACTTCGCAATTCAAGAAAACCACGGCGCACAAACAATCTCGTGAAATCGCGCCATATTTGGTAAAGGAACAATGATATGAAACAGGTTCGACTCGGAATCATCGGTCTTGGCAACATGGGCGCCGACCATGCGCGGCGGATTTTGGCGGGGCAAATTCCGCGTTTGGAACTCGCCGCGATCTGCGACGTGAATCCGGCCAAGCTCGCACCGTTTCCCAAAGTGCAACAGTTCGCCGATTCTGACGCGTTGCTGCGTGCCGGCGTAGTGGACGCGGTCCTGGTCGCGACGCCGCACTACGGCCACACGACCATCGGCGCGGCGGCACTACACGCCGGGCTGCACGTACTGGTAGAAAAACCGATTTCAGTCCACAAAGCCGATTGCCAGCGGCTGATTGCGGCGCACAAAAATAAGCGCCAGATTTTTTCCGCGATGTTCAACCAGCGCACCGACCTGTATTACCAAAAAATCCGCACGCTGATTCAGAGCGGCGAGCTGGGCGAAATCCGGCGCGTCAACTGGATCATCACGAATTGGTTTCGCACCGAGGCGTACTACGCCTCCGGCGGCTGGCGCGCGACGTGGGCCGGCGAAGGCGGCGGCGTGTTGTTGAATCAATGCCCGCACAATCTGGATTTGTTCTGGTGGCTGTTCGGCATGCCAAAACGCGTTCGCGCTTATTGCCAATTTGGCCGGTACCACAAAATCGAAGTCGAAGACAACGTTACCGCGTATTGCGAGTTTCCGAACGGCGCGACTGGCGTGTTCATCACCTCCACCGGCGAAGCGCCCGGTACGAACCGGCTGGAAATCACCGCCGAACGCGGCCGGGTCGTTTACCAGGACGACCGGATCGAGTACCGGCGCAATGAAATGCCGATGACCGAATTCAGCCGCACCACTACCGGCCTTTTTTCGACACCGGAAATCTGGGAAGTCAACGTGCCGGCACGCAACCATGGCGGCCAACATAACGAAATCCTGTTGAACTTCACCAACGCCATCCTCGACGGCACGCCGTTGCTGGCGCCGGCACCGGAAGGCATTAACTCGGTCGAACTGGCCAACGCGATGTTGCTGTCGGCATGGCTGGATGAGACGATTACGCTGCCATTGTCGCCGGCGGTGTACGAGCGCGAACTGAAGAAACGCATTGCTAATTCCCGCATCAAAAAGAAACATACACCACAGGCGGCCACGGTGACCAATCTGTCCGGTTCATTTGGAAAATAAAATAATGAAAATCACCCAACTCGCTGCGCAACTCTATTCTGTCCGGGACTTCCTCAAAACTCCGGCGGACATCACCGGTAGCCTGAAAAAAATCCGCGCCATCGGCTACCAAGCCGTCCAAGTCAGCGGCATGGGACCGATTGCCGAGGAGGAATTGGTCAAACTTTGCCGGGACAACGGCCTGACCATTTGCGCTACCCACGAACCGGGCGACCGAATTCTCAACGAACCGCAACTCATCGTGGCCCGGCTGAAAAAACTTGAGTGCCAGATCACCGCATATCCGTTTCCCAATGGCATCAAATTGGAGACTCTCGAAAACGTCAAAGAATTCAGCCGCCGCCTCAACGCCGCCGGCAAAGTGCTGCACGACGCCGGGCTGATCCTCTGCTATCACAATCACCAACACGAATTCCAACGTGTCGCCGGCAAGCCGGTTCTGGAAATTATCTATGCCGAGACCGACCCGCGCTATCTGCAAGGCGAGCCGGACACCTACTGGGTGCAACACGGCGGTGGCGACCCGGTGGCGTGGTGTGAACGACTCACCGGCCGGTTGCCAATCATCCATCTCAAAGATTATGTCGTCCTGCCGGACAATAAAATTAACCACACCGAAATTGGCAATGGCAACCTCAATTGGAAAAAAATTATTTCCGCCGCGGACGCCGCCGGCTGCCAATGGTTTGCCGTCGAACAAGACACTTGTCCCGGCGATCCATTTGATTCGCTCCGGCAAAGCTTCGACTATTTGAAAAACTTATGTACCCGATAGGCATCTGCACCAGCTTGGCCAATGTCGCTGTACTCCAAGCTGCCGGTGCCGATTTCGTCGAGGAAAACGTCCAAAATTTTCTCAAGCCCGAACAGCCAGACTTCAACGTCCAGCCCACGGACTTACCGGTGCGCGCGGCCAACTGTCTTCTGCCGGGCGCGCTCAAGTGCGTCGGTCCGGTAGTGGATTTGGCGCAGCTCAAGAGCTATGCCGGAACCACCTTTCAACGCGCCCACCAAGCCGGCATCGAAGTTATCGCCTTTGGCAGCGGCGACGCGCGCAAGATACCGGACGGTTTCCCAAAAAATCAAGCTGAGGAACAATTCGTCGCGTACCTCCAAACCATCGCCCCGCTTGCCGCGCAGCAGAGCATTACCATTGTCGTCGAGCCGATTAACCGGGCGGAATGCAATTTCATTAACTCAATCTCGGAAGCCGCCGCGCTGATCGCCGCCTGCAATCACCCAAACATCCAAATCCTCGCCGACCTCTATCACATGCTCCGCGACGGCCAGACCGCTGATGACATCCGCCATCAT
>Ga0364859_10330_pt1 | contig 29250 bp, 32 predicted proteins | sample ExccelAu500001D3_FD_206911 | JGI IMG/M metagenome (GOLD analysis project Ga0364859, IMG submission 206911) | Enriched cells from Trout Bog Lake Hypolimnion, Wisconsin, USA - BchlTB.Aug20.5000.01 .D3 | ecosystem: Environmental > Aquatic > Freshwater > Lake > Hypolimnion/Profundal zone | place: USA... | reverse complement strand
GGTTAATATGATTGCTAGTTATCATTATGGTTCTGCAGGAAAATTAAATGTCCCCTTAGTAATTCGTGCCGTAGTTGGGCGAGGATGGGGCCAGGGTTATCAGCACTCAAAATCTTTGCAGAGTATCTTTGCGCACATCCCGGGGTTAAAGGTGATTATGCCGACAACTCCTTATGATGCAAAAGGAATGTTAACCGCCGCCATCCGCGATAATGGTCCAGTTATATGTATTGAGCATCGATGGCTTTATTGGCAAGAAGGGCATGTACCAAAAGATGCTTATGAGATTGAGCTTGGTAGATCCCAGATCATAAGGCGTGGGACGGACATCACTATTGTCTCAACATCTTGGATGAATGTGGAGGCAATTAAGGCTGCTGAAATACTTGAAAGACGCGGGATATCAGTTGAAATAATAGATCCAAGATCAATATCCCCGCTCGACCACACTCTTATGATTGAGTCGGTTACTAAAACTAAAAGATGTATTGTTGCTGATAACGATTGGCTTCATTGCGGATTGAGTGGTGAGATTGCAACACGAATTTATGAGCAATGTTTTGCAATACTTTTGGCGCCCATAAAGAGGATTGGATTTGCCGAAGTTCCTTGCCCAACAGCTAGAAATTTAGAAGACTATTTTTATCCGAATGCTGAAACTATTATTAGAGCAATAGAGGAAATGCTCTCAATTGAAAAAATTGATCTCTCAAATGAGGTATTTTACAGTCACGAAAATCGCTTTAAGGGCCCCTTTTAAGTTAATGACCGTCTAAGAGCTGTCATGATTATGGGTCGTAAATTTTACATAAAAGTATTTACCTTAATTTGATTGTGCATTTTAGTATTGAGAGTGGGTATAAATTTTTTAATAGAATGGAAGAGGGTAGAAATGAATGTAGAAAAAACAAAGCTTGATGGCGTTATGAAAATTACTCCCCTAACTAATTTTGAAGACTTTAGGGGTAGCTATGTAGAAATTTATAATGAGATCCTTTATAAAAATGCAGGAATCAATTGTAATTTCATTCAGGACGATATTTCTACATCAAGGAAAAATGTTTTAAGAGGTTTGCATGGCGATTCAGAGACATGGAAGTTAATTTCATGCCTGCAGGGCAGTTTTTATTTGTTAGTGGTCAATAATGATGAGAGTTCTCCGGAGTATAGGATGTGGGAGGCGCATACACTATCAGATGTCAATCGTACCCAAATTCTCGTTCCCCCTAAATTTGGTAATGGGCACCTAGTTCTGTCGGAAAGCGCTATCTTTCATTATAAGCAATCAACTCAATATAACCGCAGCGGCCAATTCACGATACTTTGGGATGATCCAAGCTGGGGGTTTTGGTGGCCAGTTAACAACCCTATTATTTCTATGAGAGATCAGGGCTTGGTTTAGGTGGATAATTTTTTTTATAAAAAAAAAGTTCTGGTAACTGGCGCATCTGGGTTCGTAGGAGTTAATTTAATTAACAAATTAGTTGCCCTTGGCGCTGATGTCAGGGGGACTATTTTTGAGCGAGAGCCACCAATTGAACTTCCAGAGGTTGAGTATTTAAGGGTGGACTTACGTAAGTCAGAGGACTGTCTCAGGGTAACGGAAGGAATTGACTATGTTTTTATGGCAGCAGCCAAAAGTTCTGGGGCTGAAGTTATTGAGCGAACTCCTTTGGTTCATTTAACGCCCAATTTAGTTATGAATGCCTTGATGCTTGAGGCTGCATATGAAAATCATGTAAAGAAATTTTGCTTCATCAGTAGTAACGTTGTGTATCCTTTAGCGGATTTTCCAGTTACAGAAAATGATGTTAACAATGAATATTTTGAGAAGTATTTTATTGTAGGCTGGATGAAGCGCTTTTCTGAGTTAATGTGCCAGATGTATGCTGAGAAAATAAAAATTCCAATGGAGACTTTAATCATTAGACCTGGTAATTTATATGGTCCCTATGACAAATTTACACTCCAGGATTCAAAAGTTATTCCAGCATTAATTCGCAGAGCGGTTGAACGAGAGTCCCCGCTTAATGTTTGGGGCGATGGGAGCGATATAAAGGATTTTCTTTATATTGATGATTTTATTGCTGGAATGTTATTGGCATTCCAGCATTTTAGTGCATTTCAAACCATAAATATTGCTTCTGGTATCCCTATTTCCATTTGTGAGGTGCTTTCATCCATCTTAAATGCCGCCAATTTTACTCAGGCTGAAGTGGTTTTTGATGTCTCTAGGCCTACGATGATACCTATGCGATTAATTAATATTGATAAAGCTATTAGAGAGCTAAATTGGTTTCCTAAGATAGGAATTCATGATGGAATAATTCGAACAGTCAACTGGTACAAAAATTATTATGCAATGCATACACCCGAGGAAATGAGATGATTATCAGCAGAACACCTTATCGTATTTCCTTTTTTGGCGGTGGAACAGATTACCCCACTTGGTATACTGAGCATGGAGGGGCGGTATTAAGTGCAACTATAAATAAGTATTGTTATATAACTGCTAGAAAGCTACCACCATTTTTTGAATACAAAAATCGAATTAGATACTTTAAAAATGAGGAAACGCAAACACTTGAGGCGATTGAGCATCCATCAGTTCGAGAAGTGGCCCGTTATCTTAATATTGAAGAGGGTTTGGAAATTGTTCATGCTGGTGATTTGCCTGCTCAGTCAGGGCTGGGGAGTAGCTCAACATTTACAGTTGGTTTGTTGAATGCACTTCATGGCTTGCAGAACTACATGCCTAATAAGCGAGAGTTGGCTTTAAAGGCTATTCATATAGAGCAAAATGTTATTGGTGAGGCTGTCGGCTCACAAGATCAGGCTGCAGCTGCATTTGGCGGCTTAAATTTGATTACGTTTTCCAAATCTAGAATTATTGATGTTGATCCTATTTTGTTATCGGAGGCAAGACTGCTTGATCTCCAAGACCACTTATTACTTTGTTTTACTGGGTTCGCAAGAACGGCTTCAGTCATCGCACAACAGCAGATCGATCAAATACATGCCAAAGCTAGCGAACTAAATTCAATGCAAATTTTGTGCGATGAAGCATTAAAAGCCCTGATAAATGAAGAGGTGCCAATATCTAAATTTGGCAGCTTGTTGCACGAGCAGTGGCAAATAAAGCGAAAATTAAGCACTGTCATTACAAATAAGCAGATTGATGAGATTTACGAGCGTGGAATAGGTGCCGGAGCTATTGGTGGAAAGTTACTTGGGGCAGGTTCAGGTGGTTTTATGTTATTCTTGGCTCCTAAAGATAAGCATGAGGCGATAAAGAAGAGCCTAAGGGAGAAGCTTTTTGTGCCCTTCAGGTTCGAGTCGACTGGATCAAAAATTATTTATTTTTCTCACGACTAAATCTCTATGAATTCAATTTATTAAATAGGATATTGTGACTATTCAGAGGCTAAAGCTATTATAAATTTCCTACAAGCAACAAGCCTGCCTTCAACCTGGTTATTATTTTAACGAAGTAAGACTATGGCGTCGCAATCACTGCTTACATTTTCTTAAATTAGTTTTATTATAGTGGACGAATAAAAAATGCCAATAGATAATCCAAACTATCAATCAAAATCAACTAAACTACTTCAAGAGCTTTTAAAGCCCCCCAGGATTTATGATCCGATTGTTTTGATTGATATTGGTGCTGCTGGCGGGGCTAGAAGAGAATGGCTTTCAATAACTGATATTAGCAGGATAATCTGTTTTGAGCCTGATGTGGCCGAGTGCGAAAGATTAAATAAGACTGCCCCACCTTATATTGAGTACTTTCCAAATGCTATTGGCGAGATCTCTGGTAAATTCCCCTTTTTTTAGCTAGGTCGGGTCTATGTTCTGGACTTACTAAGATCAATGAATTTTTTTGGAAAAGATTTCCAAATTGGCAAAATAATGAAATTGTTTCTGAAGCCCAAATTGAGTGTATCTCTCTTAAGGATTGGAGTAAATCAGCAAATTGTAAACATGTTGATTTTATAAAATTAGATGTTGAGGGAAGTGAGTCCGCAATTTTAAGGGGGGCTGATGACTTGATTGAGGAGAAGAAAATATTGGGAATATTGTCAGAGTATGCTATTGAAGGTGATACTAGACTTGCATCCAATTATGGATTATTTTCAATAGATCAAATTTTAAAAAAATACAATTTTCAATTGTTTGACCTCACGACCAGTAGATTCCCAAGATCCACTTTGCCAGTTGGAAAATTAAATATTAGCAAGTCGGATTCGGACTCTCAGTTCAGTGTTTCTGCCTCACCTACTAGAGCAATCTTTGGTCAATTATTGGCTGGGGATGTTTTATATTTTAGAGACCCAATTATGGATTTGAGGAAAAAAGGGTCTGAGTATGTTGCTAAATTTTGGGATAGGGAAACGCTACTTCGATTAATTTGCTTGCTTGATGTTTATAACTATACTGACTTTTCTTTGGAAATCCTGTCGCACTTCAGGCATTTCTTCTCCAATGATGAGTTGGATTTTGTGGTCAAAACTCTTCTGACTACAGTAGTCGATGAAATAGAGTATGAAATTCCATATGACGAATATTTTAAGGCATCTAAGGAGCTCTTTATACAAAATGGTGGGCTTAATGGAGTTGATATCATCAATCATCTAGTGCTTGAGCCAGCAGTTTTTGCCAATAATATCGGAGGAACTAACGTTGAAAAGTGGCCTTGGAATCAATTTTGCTAAAAGTAATTTTATTCGGCTAGATTTTTCTCTTTTTCAAAAATATTTAAACCATATTAGAAAAATTAAATTCTTGGACCTTTGCATAGTCTGCAGGGACTCCAATGTCAATAAAGTTCGCAGAATAGGTTTGAGTAAAAAGACGTTTGTTAGTTGCTAAAAATTGGGGAAGACATTCATTTTCCCATGATTGCGCAGTATTTGCCTTTTTGGCTATGGTTTTCATAAATGCTGGGTTCAGTGCGTAGACCCCCCCATTTACCAGGCACGTTTGAGTCTGAGTATTGATATTGAGAGCAGTAATTTTGTGGAACTGGTCAGTGATAAGCCCCATATAGCGCTCGGTATCGACAGAAGAAAATACGCTTAAGGTGATATCCGCCTTATTTTGCAGGTGGAACTCAAAAAGCCTGTCTAGATTAACCGCAAAAAAAGTATCTCCATTTAATGCTATAGTTGGCTCATCGCTTGAGAGTAATGAGCATGCTTGCAAAATGCCACCCCCAGTGCCAAGGGGTTCGGTTTCAACAGAGTAGGAAATCTGACAGTCTTGCCAGCGGTCGCCAAAGTGGTCTTGGATAATGTGCGCTAAATGCCCTACTGATAATATGAAATGTTCGATTCCTTGCTTGCGCCAATAAGTCATCAAAATTTCAAGAAAAGGGCGCCCCTGGACTGGGGCCATTGGTTTAGGTACGTCACTGATAACACTCTTTAGTCGCGTACCCATGCCGCCAGCAAGAATAATGGCCGATTTCACTTTAATAATATGAAGTTTAAGTTAATCAAAAGTGGTTTAGGGTATTTTTTGGTGATGGAAAAGCATCTGATGATATTGAAATCAAACTAATATTTACGTCTGATTATAAATTATTTGCGATAATTTAACCTTTGCCGTGACTCAGGGACGGGTTGCAGCTCCCCCCTTAAAATCTGTTGAACAAGTAATTTTAGGTGATCATGCTCAAAAAGCATTTTGATGAATCAATTGGTGTATTGCAGGCTTTTGCTAGAAATTCTGCTAACGAAGTGATGTTAGAGCAAGTAATTGAGGCGATTGTGTCTTGTTATCGCCAGAATGGTAAGGTGCTGATTTTTGGCAACGGGGGAAGTGCGGCTGATGCTCAGCATTTCGCTGGTGAATTGGTTAGTCGTTTTTATTTTGATCGTCCTGGTTTATCTGCCTTTGCCTTAACTACGGATACTTCTGTACTGACCGCCATTGGCAATGACTATGGGTATGAAAACGTTTTTTCCCGACAAATCGAAGCTAGTGCAAAAGCGGGCGATGTTGTTATTGGCATATCTACAAGTGGAAATTCCCCAAACGTATTGAAAGCACTGTCGGCAGCCAAAAAGATCGGCGCTATCACAGTTGGTTTAACCGGTCAGGGCGATGGTGCTATGTGTGAGCTATGCAATTTTTGTATCTGCGTTCCATCCAAGTCAACGCCACGAATTCAGGAGTGTCATCTAGTCATTGAGCATACGATCTGCGCCGCTGTAGAGTCGAAACTGTTTACCCCAGCTTAAGGTGCTATGGTAATCGTCCCCTAGAACCAAAGTAATCAGAAGTAGAATTTTCTCAATTAGAGGAGTTCTACATGAAGCGTTCTAAATTTACCGACAGCCAGATCATGGATGCTCTAAAACGGGTCGATGCTGGCTTAGCTGTTCCCGAAGTCTGCCGTGAACTGGGCATTAGCACTGCGACTTTCTATAAGTGGCGTGCCAAATACGGTGGCATGGATACCTCCATGATGGCTCGCATGAAAGAGCTTGAGGCTGAAAATGCCCGCTTAAAGAAGATGTACATCGAAGAGAAACTCAAAGCGGAGATCGTGACCGAAGCCCTCGCAAAAAAGTGGTGAGGCCCTCTCACAGACGTGAGATGGCCCAGCGGGCAGTCAGAGATAAAGCCGTCCCCATTCGTTTGGCGTGCGAAGCCTTTAGGGTTAGCGAGTCTTGCTATCGCTATGAAGCCAAGAACAATGCTGAGAACGAGCTCATTGCCAACTGGCTCATCCGCTTGACCGAAAACAACCGTAACTGGGGCTTTGGCCTTTGCTATTTATACCTGCGTAACGTAAAGAACTTCACATGGAACCACAAACGGATCTACCGCATTACGACCAAAGGAAGTCCCTTTAGGGACAAGGCTCTTGAGCTCAACTTACGCATCAAGCCCCGCAAGCGTTTGGTGCGAGATAAACCCGATGCCTTGGTTGTACCGCTGAGCATTAATCAAGTCTGGTCGATGGACTTTATGCATGACCAGTTGCAAGATGGCAGGTCCATCCGCTTGTTCAATGTCATTGATGACTTTAATCGTGAAGCCTTAGGTGTTGAAGTGGACTTCTCATTGCCGGCAGAGCGAGTAGTTCGCAGCTTAGATCAAATTATTGCTTGGCGAGGTAAGCCTGCTGTTATACGGTAATACCCCCGCCCCTTAACCTGAGTTAAAAGTAGAATTTCTAAGTTGTTTGATTTAAAGGAAATTCTATGAAAACCTCCCGCTTTACCGATAGCCAAATCATGGCCATCCTCAAACAAGCCGAGGCTGGCATGCCAGCCCCAGAGCTATGCCGTGAACACGGCATTAGCATTGCTAGCTTTTACAAGTGGCGCGCCAAGTATGGCGGCATGGATGCCTCACTGATGTCTCGCGTTAAAGAACTAGAGCTTGAGAACGCCCGTTTAAAGAAGATGTACGCGGAGGTTCAGCTCCAAGCCGATGTCCTTAAAGAAGTCTTACAAAAAAAGTAACTCGGCCATCTCGTAGGCGCGAGATGGCCAGCCAACAGGTTCACAGTGGTCGGATGAGCATCCGTTTAGCGTGCGATACCTTTGTCATTAGCCAGACTTGCTATCGCTATACGGCCAAGTTATCAACCGACAATGCCCTTATTGCTGATTGGCTGGTGCGCCTTACTCAGAACCAGCGTAACTGGGGTTTTGGGCTTTGCTTTTTGTACTTACGTAATGTGAAGGGCTTTACTTGGAACCATAAGCGGGTGTATCGCATCTATCGGGAGTTAGAACTGAACCTCCGGATCAAGCCCCATAAACGCTTGGTTCGCGAGAAGCCTGTGCCATTGGCAGTGCCTGAGGGCATCAACGATACGTGGTCCATTGATTTTATGCATGACCAGTTGCACGATGGCAGATCCATCCGCTTGTTTAATGTAATTGATGACTTTAATCGGGAGGCCTTAGCCATTGATATTGATTTTTCCATGCCAGCAAGCAGAGTGGTTCGCTCACTCGATCAAGTCATTGAGTGGCGTGGAAAACCACTCAAAATACGTTGCGATAATGGCCCCGAGCTTGTGGGTAGTGTGCTTGTGCAGTGGGCTGCGAAACATCAAATAGAGATGACTTATATCCAACCTGGTAAGCCACAACAAAATGCATATATTGAAAGATACAACCGCACCGTACGTTACGATTGGCTTAATCAATACCTCTTTGAATCGATTGATGAAGTTCAAGACTTTGCTACCGATTGGATGTGGACATACAATCATGAAAGACCGAACATGGGCTTGGGTGGAATTACGCCAAAGCAAAAACTAGCACTTGCAGTACCAGCTTCTACTTTTAGCTTAAGTTAAAAATGGGGGGATTACCATACGAGCGGACAATGGGCCGGAACTCATCAGTGGCAGGCTTATGGAATGGGCAGCTAAACATCAAATTCACATACAACACATTCAGCCAGGTAAACCACAACAAAATGCTTATGTGGAACGATTTAATCGTACCGTTAGATACGAATGGTTATCTCAGCATTACTGGGAAAGTATTAACGAAGTTCAAGAGTTTGCAACGCAATGGATGTATAAATACAATCATCAACGTCCAAACATGGCATTGGGCGGCATCACCCCGAAACAGCGACTGGCCATGGTTGCTTAATTAATCCTACTTCTGAGAGCGGTGGTTAATGGGGGGATTACCCTATGTATTTGGTCCTTACGCTTTTTAGAAGTGAATAAATACAAAGTCTTCTTTGGAACTGTGGCTGGAAATTAGATCATTTGTTATTTGTTACCCTTGGAATAGTTTCTAGAAGCAATTTGGTTACCTTGTCTGCATTGCCTTTAAATACCTCCAAAATAGCATCCCAGCTTACAGGCTCTTCATCCTCTTTCCAGCAATCATAATCAGTACTCATGGCAACCGCAGCATAGGGAATGCCGATCTCATTAGCTAGGACAACCTCAGTGGATACTGACATATTGATGATGTCAGCGCCCAGTAGACGAAACATTTTCGATTCTGCGCGCGTGGAAAACCGTGGCCCCTCGATTGTGACTACCGTCCCTGACTTATGAAATGTTATTCCTTGCTCTATACATACCTTGGTAAGAGTGCCTCTGAGCTGTTTATCAAATGGATCTGCCATGGGGGTGTGTATAGGTTCATGTGACTTGAATGACTCATGAAAAGTCATTTTTCTCTGTTTGGTAAAGTCAATGAACTGATCCAAAATAATCAAATCCCCTCTGCCAATTTCTTCGCGCAAGGACCCAACGGCAGTGGTTGCTAAGATATGAGTACAGCCGATATCTTTGAATGCTTGAATATTGGCGCGGTAGTTAACTTGACTTGGTGGTATGGTGTGCTCTCTACCGTGCCGTGCTAGCAAGATTACGTCAACCCCAGCAATTTCCCCCAGTTTTAATGGCGATGATGGCTCCCCCCACGATGTATTTATGATTACATCTTTGGGATTGATAAAAAGTTCAGGATTATCAAGTCCGCTACCCCCAATAATGCCAATTTTTATTGTCATTCCAGATCCTTTTTCAATAGAAATTAGTTGGCCAATATGGCTTTGATTTGATCAAAAGCCAACGCAATTGTTGGTCCGTAGGCAACAATACCCTCGTCATGGCCAGCCATAACGAAAAGGCTAGCGGGGGCAAGTTTAGTATTGACTAAACTTGCCATGGCCAAAGCCATCTGCGGGGTGCCATAAGCAATATCGGCAGACGTCGAGTCATACCCCTCCTGCAGAAGTCTTTGCCAGAGATTGCCGTGGTGAATATGCAAAACGCACTGGACCAATGAATTGGCTTTGTAAATGGCGCAGTGGGTCATAGATTCGCTACTTGCATTAATGGGCCCCTCGGTGCGGACAGTATTTTGTTTTACATTGAAGCTTCTTACATAGCAATAGCCGCTAGCACCCAAAATTCGGGCCCCCCCTGTTGCCGTTCCGGAAATAATACATCCAGACTCATGGCGAATGGAAACGTTACCGTACCCTATTCCGTCGGGATAGATCCCCACCAAACCTAGATCAAATAACTGAGTGCGAACCTGATCTAATTGATTTAAAAGTACGTGTGTTGGTGGGCTGCCATTTTGATGGATGGCTTGGTATTTAATGACCCCATCATCCCTTAGTAAATCATTCATTGAGCCTTCTCGGGAAATAGTCCAAGGATTCCTGATTCTGTCGCTGAGCAAATGCCTCTCTCACATATTAGACCGGTAATGAGGCGTGCGGGTGTAACATCAAATCCCCAATTACGGGCCCCAGTTTCATCTGGACAAATTTGTACATTAGCCACTGAGCCATTAGTTAGCTTACCGCTAACCATACGTACTTCATCCCCTGATCTCTCTTCAATGGGTATTTGAGTAAGCCCGTCATCTAAAGAAAAATCAATGGTGCTTGAGGGAAATGCAATATAAAAAGGGATCTGATTATCTTTGGCAGCAAGCGCCTTGAGATAAGTCCCAATTTTATTGGCAGCATCACCATTGCGAGTGATTCGATCGGCACCAGTAAACACGATATCAACCATGCCATGTTGCATTAAGTGGCCTCCTGCGTTATCAACGATCAAACTATGGGGTACCCCATGACATGCCAGTTCCCAAGCGGTCAGACTTGCACCTTGATTTCTGGGGCGAGTTTCATCAACCCAAACATGGATGGGTAGGCCGGCATCATGGGCTGCAAAAATAGGGGAAAGAGCTGATCCATAATCCACAAATGCAAGCCAACCAGCGTTGCAATGTGTTAAAACATTAATCGTTTTTCCAAGCTTAAATGCGGCAAGCTCTTTAATTAATCCTAAACCGTGCTGGCCAATTTGGCGACAAAATTGTACATCCTCATTAGCAATTGCTTCTGCCCCAGCTTTAGCTAATTCCACCTTTTCAGCTATCGTGGATCCAGTCTGTAATAGGCTAAGTTGACGCTCAATTGCCCAGGCCAAATTACTTGCAGTCGGTCTTGTCGATCTCAGGCGTGAGGCCTGAGATTGTATATATGTATTAAAGGATTTCAAATCATTGGTGGGCGCCTCTGTTGCGGCTAACCACATACCGTATCCTGCCGTTGCGCCAATAAGTCCAGCACCTCTCACTATCATATTGCTAATGGCCTGACATACTGCATCCACATTCGGCAGGGCCGTTACCTCAAAAGCATGAGGTAAGCTAACCTGATTAATGACACTTAATACACCTTCATCATTAATCCATATTGTTCTATAGGGCTGCCCATTTATCTTCATAAAAAAATGCTTAATTTTTAAAATTTGTGATGGTAATTTTTATTGAAAACACAAAGTTGGAGGCTTTAAAAATATTAATTAATGCCCGTCAAACTCTGTAAGCGAAAAAACACTGGCCCCAATTCCTTCAAGGCGTTTCCTTCCACCTAAATCAGGTAAATCCACCACAAATGCGCACTCAATAACAATGCCGCCGCACATTTTAATGAGGCTCACAGCAGCCTCTGCAGTTCCTCCGGTCGCAATCAAATCATCAACCAGAAGAATTCGTTCTCCATCCGCTATCGCATCGGTATGAACTTCAATGCGATCAGTTCCATACTCTAGGGCGTAATCACAACCAATGGTTTGTGCTGGTAATTTACCCTTTTTTCTGATGGGGATAAATCCGATGCCTAGTTGATAGGCAAGAGGTGCGCCGATGATAAATCCACGAGACTCAATTCCGGCAATCTTGTCAATTTTCTGATCAGCATAACGATTGCTAAATTCTTTAACCACCAAATTCAGGCCAGCCGGATCTTTAATCAAAGTGGTGATATCGCGAAACATGATTCCCGGTTTTGGGTAGTCTGGAATTGTTCGAATTAATTTATTAATTGGCATGGGGATAGATTTTTCAAAGAAGAATGAATGCATCATCATAATCTGACTCAGTGATAATCATGATATAGCAGACGAAGCCACTACTTTTTGATAGCGCCAAATTAGGAATTACTTTTTACCCATTTCTCGATGATCAGACTCATTGCCGGTTCATTCAAAATCCCATTCAGATTCATCTGGCCCCTCAATTTGCGCATCCCTATCTTTTATGGCGTCAGTCTTTCTTAGTCCAACTACCGTGATGAGTTCAGACAGCTCTTTCGATAGCTGCCTGCTTAGGGAATTTTGCTGGCGATTGACAAGATTCATGATGTTTAGACTTGGCATGCTAGCTGCCTGATGTAGCTCAACTATCTCTAGATCTCTTGCAGAATTGCTCTGAGTATTTTTTAGTAGGGTAGAGTCGTACCGCGCTCCTGGGTCTTGCAGTTTTTGCGCAATTAACTGCCTGGCTAATTGGTATTGGGCATCCTCAATATTATTTAAGCGCCTAATCTTTGTGATGGTTGTTGCTACCCGCTCAACCAGCAAAATTTCTGTAGGGGTTTGAGGAAGATACTCTTTGGTAATACTTCTGAGGACTTTCTCAAAATATTCTCCCAGCTCTGGAGAGGTCCATTTTTGTGCGGTTAGGCCATGTTTAAAGGCATTAATGGATGATATTTCTTTTCCGGCTATCGATCTTGGTCCAGGGGGTTTAGCCTTGCTCATAACAACTCCTTTTTAGTTGTTTACATTGCAACAATTTGTCTTAAATCCAATTAATGATTTCATCGTATTAGGTTTTTCCATTGACGCGAAGATAAATCAGGCTTCACTTCAATATTATGGATAGTTGATCAGTTTTACCTATTGGCTATTTCCCTAGTGCCCCTGTTTAGCCTCTCCTTGAGCTGCTCTGTGCGAGAAAGTCTATGTTTAGCGCTGTTATTTTTCAGATCCCCTAGGGCGACCATCTCATTTGTGGCGCTAAGCTCCTTATCTAGAACAGCAATCTGCTTGCTGGGATCATGAGATTGAGCGGGGGTACTCAATTCTTGTGATGCAAATTCCGGAGTGCTGATCCCAAAGGCGAGCCTAGCGCATTGCTGCAATGCGCGGTGGCGAAGCATGCGCCTTGGCATAGTTACCCAAAGTGGGTGCTTGTTTTTAAGCTCGGCCAAATATTCGCGAACCCGAATCGGCGACTGGCGATCAGATCGATAGATTGTGCATTGCATCGATGGTGGGGCGCTCAATTGGGCATTTCCCTGGGCAAGAGTGCCCTCCTCAAACTCAATGCCTGCAAATGCCGGGTGGTTATTAATGATCTTCATCCACCCGTCAATGGTGATGCTTGGGTGTGGCCTTTGATTGCCATCAAACCAAAGCGCCACCTCACCCATGAGTGGGTCCAATTTGTGGTTGATGGCTAGGTGAAGTAGGCGCAGAGCTGTTGAGGTATCAAGAGTTGGATAGCCATTTAGCCAAAACCATAATTCATCCGATTCAACATTCACAATCTTTGCCAGGCGATCCATTTTCTTGATGACAATTTCTGGAAAGTCTTGTGGCGTACTTAACTGGTGAGTCATTGCATTTTTGGTGAAGGCGCTCCCTTGCTTAGCGCTCATAGTAGACCTTCCTTTTGTAATGCTGATTCTTTAATCACTAGGCGTCGCGAGTTAGCAATAGGGGTTTGATATTGCGCAGCCAGATCAGGATGATCTTGCGTAAAGGTTTTGGCATCTAATTTAAAAGAAGGCTTAGGCGCCTTCCAGGTCGCTAAAACGTTTCCGTTGAAAGACAAGGTATCTGCATCTTGCATGTGCGACATAACCGCCTGTTTGATTTGGCTAATGCGGTCCTCACTGTTTTGCACTTGCTTGTGCAGATCGGTTAGCTCGTGCACGAGATGGATAATCTCTAGGTCTGCCTCAACTCGCTTACTCGTTTTTGACTGAGAGTACAAAAGCTTACAGTCTGCTTCATCTATGGGAGGTGGAGGTGTATTGGTTAATACATATTGCTCCCAAAAGGCAACCGCTTTTTCTAGCAGTAGATTTTCTAATTGGTGATCTTTACTAATGGAATAAATGCGAAAGTCAGCATTGCTAAATAAAACGGCTAGATCTGAGCGTGTGCACCCAGTGAGCAACATGTACCAAGCACACTGCACCAAGTAACTCATGGGGACCTCATCAGTTCCTGGTTCACCCCACTCATCTTTGGCGAAAGGATTGGCGGTTTTGCATTCGAGTAGGGTAGTAAAGTTGAGTTTACCCCCATCATTTATTGGTGATGATTCTTTTGGAGACACAAAGCGATCAATATGCCCGCTAAGAAATGGGTATTGTGGGTGGATAAATGGATCTAAGTGAGTAACCACTTCATTGCCAGTAGCCCTGGTGTATTCCTGAGCAACAAAATCTTCAGCAAAGCTGCCAAAGCGAAGTGGCATCGAATCTGGCTTGGCAAGCTGCTGCCCTACTTTTTCTTGCCAGACCTGCAAGGGGGTGCGAAATCTTGACAGGCCTAATATGGCACCAATATCGGAGCCACCTATAAATTTAGCGCGATCCCATGTAAAATCTTGGTTGATAAGCATATTTATTCTCCTTTATTAAATAATCATTACCTTTTAATAAGTAATGATTACCTATTATAAGGTAACTGTTACTTGATTACAAGCGGTCAAATTCGGGCAGCTCGCTCATTTCTTAAGTGGACAGGTAAAGAGCTTGCTGAGGCTTCAGGGGTAGCTTTCTCAACATTAATGAGGCTGGAGACGGGGGAGGGTATTCCTTCGGCCCAGGCTAAGACCCTTGATGCAATTCAAAAAGCCTTCGAGGCAGCTGGCCTAGAATTTATTGGCACGCCCGAGAGCGGGGCAGGAGTCCGCTGGAGGCTCTAATAAAAAAGTATTTTTTGCAAAACGAATCTACACTTTTTACAATGAAATCAATGACTTGTTATTTTTAAACCGATTGATTTTGCGTAGCTCAGCTATCAATGTGATTGGCAATAAAAAAAAGATCTCTGTTGTAGAGATCTTTTTAGTTTTTGAGTTTGAGAATTAGTAGGTATTGGAGCAGCACTCAATTAACTGACGGGTCTGATTTTCCCAGGTAAATTGCTCAATAAAGCTACGACCTCGCTTACCCACTTGCGTTAGCTCGTCACGATTTTGGTAGGCCAGCTCCAGTTTGCTCACAATCTCATCCACGCTAGACTGTCCCCAGCCTTGGTGGGTGGGGTTGGTGTAGCCTGACTGCTCCGCTAGGTAGTAGCAGTTGTCCTTAGCAATGAGGTCTAGGTGTCCGGTGTTGGCCGACAAAATACAGGGCACGCCTGCTGCCATCGCTTCCATTGCCACTAAGTTGGTTCCGCCTTCGGCGCGGTTTGGAAAAAGGGCGACATCAGCCTGGGCATAGATTTCAGGCATTTGTTCATTAGGTGTTCGGTCGATATGGATAAAGGCCGATGGTGGCAAGCCAGAGCGAGCACACCACTCAGCAATATCAAGGTGATTGTCCTCAATCTTGGGTACGCCAAAGCCATGAGACGAGAGCGCCATGTCCTGAGAGATGGCGGGCCACGGGTTATGCCAGGCGGTCATCAGCACGCTATCGGGATGCTTTTCATGAAAGACCTTAAAGGCCGCGAGCGCGATATCTTGCCCCTTACGGAATTCAAGTTTTCCGCCGCTGAAAATCACAAATTTGCCTGGATATTTTTTACTGTGCTTAGCGCTTGCGTCAAAACGTTTGGTGTCAACACCTTGCATGACATACGCCACTTTTTTGATGCCCATCTTGGTCAGAACCTGGGCATTCCAGCGTGAGCCAGCAATCACTAGATCAAGCGCTTGAGCACGCTCCAGGCCTGCCTGAGAAAAGAGGGTGGTCTCAAAAAAGATAAAGCCAATATTGCGCTTGCCTCGATGGGGTAGGCCGCTGTAGGCAAAGTCATTGCCCAGGGATTGCAACATAGTGGTATCGGTGCAGGTGGCCAGACTCTCAAAGACCTTTTGGTGCTCGGTCCACTCTGCTATCGCTGGCGCAAGTGTGGGGAACTTGGCTGGGTCGATATTGGGTTGGTGCACGATCCGAATGGGCTCGTACCCAAACTGGGTTGTATTGAGGGCAAGATTTAAGCCAAAGACCCCCCAGCCATGAAATTCAGACAGCTGCCAGTTGATGCCAAGGCGACCTAGGGGATGATTGTGAGCAAGTTGCACTATATAAGACACTCAAAAATGGGTTCTAGGGTAATGGGCTAGTTGACAAGGGCAAAGCAGCGCCATTCCAAAAGGCTGATTATAGGTCTTTTGGAGCGCTCCTTTCGTGAGTTAGCCTTTTCTTTGTCACAAACTGCTTGCATAAGCACTTGTTTTTAAATCCCTTTGTCGCTTTGTTGGGTTTCCTATATGAAATCGGTTACAATTTCCTATATGAATTCTGTAATCCACATTACTTTAGCTGCCAATGAAGAGCTATCCGGCCGTCTTGATCGTTTGCGCATCGAGTTTGCTAAGGCATGCAATACGATTGCCCCCATTGCTCAGGCTAACCACTGTTGGAATCGAGTAGCTTTGCATCACTTAACTTACCACCGGCTACGTGAGCTTTTTCCAGACTTGGGTTCTCAGATGGTCTGTAATGCGATTTACTCAGTTTGCCGTAGCTATCGTCTCTTGCTCGGTCATCCACAAAGTCCCTTTTTTAGTCAGAAAATTCCCGAAGGCAATCTTCCACAGATTTTTTTCTTAGATCACTCCCCCGTCTTTTTTGACCGGCATACTTTAAGTTTGCAAAACAATGTTCTCTCGATGTTCACGCTCGAGGGGCGCTTGCGATTTGGGATTGGTTTAAATGAGGTTGATGAAAAACGCTTTCGTACTGAAAGGTTGCGCGAAGTTCAACTTCTCAGTGCGGGCTCGCAGTATTCGATGATGCTGTTCTTTGATGCGCTTACCAACAAACAATTTGCGGCCCAAGATGTTAGTGCATGGCCAGACTACATGGTGCTCAAAGATCAACCACTTAAAAATGGTTTGCAAAATCTTGAGGCGCAAAATACTTTGGCAATATTAAAGGACGCAAGTTAAGTATGGCTTGGCTACCTAAAAATATGGAGCTGCGTATTTTATTTAAGCAGCTTGCCCCTTCGGTAAAGCATTCGTTTTACATCACCTTTGCAGTGACGATTATTAGCTTAGGCTCGGTGGTGTACATGCTCCAGGTATACGATCGGGTGGTTGCTACGCGCAGTATGGGCACCTTACTGTCGCTGACGATCGCCGTGGTCTTTGCTTATGCGGTCTCTGAGCTTTTGGAGATGGTGCGCAAAAAATTATTGCAGCGCTCTACTTTGCTGCTAGAGACCGATCTGTCTGAGCGGGTCTTTCGCGCGATTCATCGCGGTACCTTGATGAATGTGCAAGGCATTCACGTACAGCAGATGAAAGATCTGGGGATGCTGCGCGACTTCTTACACTCTCCTGGATTTATGGGTTTACTAGAGTTGCCTACTGCACTCTTTTTCTTACTCCTCATTTTTATGATTAACCCACAGATGGGTTACTTCTCGATTTTGGGTTTGCTGGTGCAAGGTGGGATTACTTTTATCAACGCCACCAAGGTTGACCCCGCATTGCGCAAGGCGCAAAACTCAGCCATTGAAGCGATGTACTACTGTTTTGAAATTATGCGTAATAGTCAGGTCATGCACGCGCTAGGCATGTCACGCAACATGGAAAATCTTTGGCTGGCGCGTCAAAAGCGCATGATGGCTGAGCAGGCCCAGGCATCAGATACTGCTGGTTTTGTGATGAGCGCTTCCAAATTTGTGGGGCAGGTTCAGGGCTCGCTCATGCTGGGCTTGGGTTGCTTGCTCACGATTTATGGGTTGATGGCTGGCGGTGGTGGCATGCTCATCGTTGCTTCGATCATCGGCGGCAAAGCCTTGCAACCGATTATGCAGTTACTCAGTTCTTGGAAGCCACTCACCGAAGCGCGTATGGCACTTGATCGTCTTGAAGCCCTCATGAGTCGCATCCCTGGGGAGTTTGTTGGCGTCCCTTTATTGCCCCCACAGGGTAATTTAACGGTGGAGCATTTGGTGGTCGCTGCGCCTGGCCAGCCCTACAACATTTTGCGGGGCATGAGCTTTTCTTTGGAAAAGGGCAATATTTTAGCGGTCATGGGCCCCAATGCTGCTGGTAAGTCCACTTTAACGCGAGCACTTTTAGGAATTTGGCCGTCCTCGGGCGGTAAGGTGCGTTTAGATGGCGCCGATATTTTCCAGTGGAATAAAGATCACTTGGGTCAATACATTGGCTACCTGCCACAAGACGTGGACTTGTTTGATGGCACGGTGGCCGATAACATTTCCCGCTTTGCTAAAGAGCCGGACTTGGCACAGATCGAAGAGATTTGTAAGCTCATCAACATTCATGATGTGATCATGGCATTACCCAATGGCTACTTGACCGATGTTGGTGATGAAGGTGTGACCTTCTCCGGTGGTCAGCGTCAGCGCATTGGTTTGGCAAGGGCGCTTTATGGTTATCCGAACTACATCATCATGGACGAACCCAACTCCAACCTTGATCAAGAAAATGAGCAGTTCTTAATCAATGCGATCCGTCACATGAAGGCGCGTGGTGCCACACAAATTTTAGTAACGCACCGCCAAAGCTTGGTCAACGAGGCCGACTTCTTGATGGTCGTGCAAGCCGGTACGATTGCACGTTATGGCACGCGCGATGAGGTCTTGGCCGTGCTACAACCACCTACTGCAGGTGATGCGCAAGCAGCCCCCGCAGCCATCGCGGCCCCGCAATAGTTAGGCCGATATAACACTATGAAATTATCTTTATCCAAACTAACAAGCCCAGTCTGGCTCAAGGAAGAGCTCGGTCAGGTCATTGTCTTATTTCGTAAGGAACTCATCGTCATTGGTTTGCTCAGTTTAGTTTCCAATGTGCTGATGCTTGCCCCGACGTTCTACATGCTCCAGGTTTACGACCGCGTGATGATTAGTCAAAACGAGGTGACGCTTCTCACCTTGTCAGCGGTAATCGTCTTTTTGTTTGCCGTGATGGCAGCTTCTGAGTGGTTGCGCACCCGCATTTTGGTGCGGGTGGGTGTGCGCTTTGATGATCTACTCAATCGCCGCGTGTTTGAGGCAACCTACCGCGAGCGTCTTAAAGCCTCATCCATAAATGCGCTTGAAACGCTGACCGACTTAAATGGCATACGCACCTTCATGACGGGCAATGGGGTGATCGCTTTTTTTGATATTCCCTGGAGCCCGATTTATATATGGGTATGTTTCTTGCTGCATCCCGTGCTTGGATGGACGGCTTTAATCTTTGGTGTAATGCTCCTGGCGATGACTTTTTTAAGTCAACACTTCATGGAAGATAACGTTGAAGTAGCGATGATCGAGAAGGTTAAAGAGCACGGCATCATGGTCGCGAAGATGAAAAATCCTGAGCTGGTGGAGTCGATGGGCATGATCGGGCCTTTGTTTCGTCAGTGGATGAAACGCCACTCTAAGATTGTCAAACTCTCAGACGACTCTTCTAATGTTACCGCCTACCTCACTGCAGCCAATAAGTTTGTTCGCCAAGCGCAAGGCTCTTTAGTGTTGGCGATTGGTGCATGGTTAGTGGCCATTGATGAGCTGCGTCCTAGCGCGATGGTAGCTGCCAATCTTTTGGTAATGCGCGGTGTAGGTCCGATTGATTTAATTGTCGGCGCCTGGGATCAGTGGGTGATCGCTAAAACCTCATTTAGACGTCTATCGAGTTTGCTCAGAAATAATCCAGTACGCGAGGTACACGATTTTCCTTTGCCCCCGGTAGGGCAGATGGCTTGCGAGAATTTGTTTGCGTATGCTGAAGCGCATGAGGGGCCGATTCTCAAGGGAATTACTTTGCAATTGTTCCCCGGCGCGGTCACTGCCATCTTGGGACCCTCGGGTTGCGGTAAGTCCACGCTCTCACGTTGCTTGCTCGGTATCTGGCCACAGATCGAGGGACGCGTTACCTTGGATGGCAATGATATTTTGGATTACGATCGCGAAAAGTTGGGTCCCTATATGGGTTACCTGCCGCAAGACATTGAGCTGTTTGCAGGCAACGTGGCTGACAACATCGCCCGCTTTGGACAGGTTGATATGAGTGCGGTGGTCGAGGCTACTGAGTTGGTGGGTCTGCATCATGCTATTTTGGCGCTACCTTTTGGTTATGACACGCCAATTGGCTATGCCAAAGGATTTTTATCGGGCGGCCAACGTCAGCGCCTGGGCTTAGCTCGTGCCATGTATAAAAGCCCGCGCGTGATTTTGCTCGATGAACCAAACTCGAACTTGGATCACGAGGGTGAACAATTCTTGTTCCGCGCGATTAATGCATTAAAAGCAAAAGGCAGCACAATTTTTATTGTGGCTCATACGCCGAGCGTCCTGGCGGTAGTCGATTACATTGTGGCGCTCAAGGACGGACTGGTTGAGGCTTATGGTCCCAAGGAAGCGGTCCTGGGATGGTCTACTCCGGCAGCGCCGGCAGCACAAACTCCGGCTGTAACTAATTAAACAGGTATTAAAAAATGAGCATTGAAAACACGATTAAAAAATTATGGGGCAGTTTGTTTGGCGGTAAATATAGCCAAGCCGTTGCCGAGGAAAAGATTCAATCGGGTGATGAGCATATTGTGCTTTCAACCGATACGGGGCCAGCCATTCGCGCAGCCTTTTGGATTGTTGGCGTTGCCTTTGGCAGTTTCTTATTGTGGGCTTATTTTGCGCCATTAGACGAAGGCGCAACAAGCCAAGGCACGGTGATGGTGGAGTTGCACCGTCGCCCGATTCAGCACATGAGTGGTGGCATTGCTGAAGAGGTATTGGTCAAAGAGGGTGATGAGGTTAAAGATGGACAAACTTTAGTGCGCTTAGTGCAAACGAATGCTCGCTCACAGCTGCAGATTTTTCAAGAGCAAGTTGCTCAGTTCACGCGCCAGATTAATGCCACCAAGCCGATGGTTGATCAAGGTTATTTTCCGCTGATGAATTATCAAGAGTATGTCCGCCAGCGCGATGAAGCGCAGTTAAAAGCCAAGGTTGCGCAGGAGGAGCTCGATCGTACAGAGATTCGTTCACCAGTGGAAGGCCGCGTATTAAATCTCTCTATTGCCAAGGGCGGCTTAGTGCGGCCTGGCGAGAAGATCATGGAGATCGTCCCTAGTGAAGAGATTTTGGTAGTCGAGGCCAAGATTCCACCACAACTGATTGATAAAGTGCATAAGGGCTTAATTGCGCAGGTACGTTTTTCTGCTTTAAATCAACGTACCACTCCGGTAGTGTACGGTGAAGTGGAAGCAGTCTCCGCTGATAAGATTCCGGTGGTTGATGCGATGACGGCGCGTCAGGTTAATGGTGATGGTTACTACACTGCTAAGGTAAAACTATTACCCGGTGAATATGAAAAGTTAGGCGGTCAGCAGATTTATCCTGGCATGCCAGCCGATGTGATTATCAAGACTGGTCGTCGTAACTTCATGAGTTATCTTCTGAAGCCGTTTACCGATCGCGCGGCTCTGTCATTGCAGGAGCGTTAATGCAAAAGCGATTACTTGTCCTTGCCTGCGCACTTGCCTTTGGTGGCTCTGCGCATGCGCTAACCTTAAAAGAGGCGCTTGCCAGTGCTGAGCAAATAGATCCAACGGTACAAGGCGCGCTTGCCAATAGCAATGCTGCGCAAGCAGGTATCCAGGTGGCGCGCTCTAAATTATTGCCAACGGTACAAGGTGTGGGTAGTTATGGGCGCACTAATCAAACTGCAACGCAGGCTGATGTCTACGGAAATCTGTATGGCCAAAAGTTTGTTAACAGCACACCAAACTCTCAGGTGTATCTGAAGCAGGCTTTGTTTCATATGGCTGAATGGGCTGGCCTCAATGCAAGTCAATTGCAAAATGAGTATGGCTTAGTGAAGTTAGCTGGTGCCTATGGGGACTTGTGGTTGCGGGTCAGTAATGCCTGGGTTGATTTAATTGCTGCGCAAGAGACCTTAGATATCCAGCTCGATGCAGAGCGCTCGATGACACAGGTTGCCTTGCAGGCGCAAAAGTCCTACGAGGCAGGCATCGGCACAAAGGACTCGGCGTTAGAATCTAAGGCGCAGTTAGCCTTTACGCATAGCAATGTAGTTGAGGCTCAACTAACTTTGGCTGCTCGTCAGAAAGGTTTTTCTGCGCTAACGGGCGTGGATATGCAGACCTTAACCAACTCTCGTATCAAGTTCACAAATAAGTACCGCTTGTTACCGGGTAATGAAAAACGCTTTATTCAAAAGGCCAATGATGAGTCTCCTGAGTTGGTCGGGGCAAGGTTAACTGAAGAACTACGCCGTATGCAATTAAAGCAGGCGCGCTACGGCAGTTACCCTACTGTTGATTTATATGGCGCATATCAACAGACTCAAAACGCCAACATTAACCAAATTGGTTTAGGGGTGATCTCCTCGCAAGTCACTGTTCAGGTGGTGATTCCTTTTTACTCTGGTGGATTGTATGAAGGTCAAGAGCGTCAAGCCGCAGCGTATTTAGAATCAGCTTCTGCCGATATTAAAGCGGCGGAATTGCGTTTAAATACCACTGTGCAGGCTTATTGGGCAACCCAGGAGGCGCAAATTGATCGCGCTAAGGCCGTACAAGAAATGGTTTCTTCTGGTCAAGAGGTGGTCAATGCTTATCGCATGGGTGTCGGGGCAGGTCTTAAGAGTTGGTCTGATGTGGCCAATGCCGAAGTGGTCTTAACTAGAAGACGTGTTGATCAGGTTAATGCGTTAAGCACACTCTTAAAGGCGCAGGCTCAATTGCTATCAAATTTGCCTGTTAATTCAGATGACTGGCAGGCTTGGCTTAATTCTCTGACGTTTGAAACAAAAAATGTAGCCCTGAAAAAGGAAAAATAATCATATGAACAAAATCCTCATCACCGGTGGCGCAGGCTTTTTAGGATCGCACCTCACCGAGAAACTTCTCAAAGAGGGTAATGAGGTTTTGGTGGTAGATAACTTCTTTACAGGCTCTAAGCAAAATTTATCTCACTTATTGGGCAATGCCAATTTAGAAGTGATGCGCCACGATGTGACTTTTCCGCTGTACGTAGAAACCAATCAGATCTACAACTTAGCCTGCCCAGCCTCACCAGTGCACTATCAGTATGATCCGGTGCAAACCACCAAAACCAGTGTGCATGGCGCCATCAATATGCTCGGTCTTGCAAAGAGAACCAGGGCTCGCATTTTGCAAGCCTCTACTAGTGAAGTCTATGGTGACCCCGAAGTGCATCCTCAGCCCGAAAGCTATTGGGGTAAGGTCAATCCCATTGGGATCCGCTCTTGCTACGACGAAGGTAAACGCTGTGCTGAAACATTATTCTTTGACTACAACCGTCAGCACAATCTGGACATCAAGGTAGTTCGAATCTTCAATACCTATGGTCCCCGCATGCATCCCAATGATGGTCGCGTAGTGAGTAATTTTATTGTGCAGGCTTTACAGGGTAAGGACATCACGATTTATGGTGATGGTCAGCAAACCCGTAGCTTTTGCTATGTGGATGACCTCATAGATGCCATGGTGAGAATGATGAACTCTGAAGAGGGCTTTACGGGCCCGGTCAATATTGGCAACCCAGGCGAGTTCACTATGCTTGAGCTAGCTCAGACGGTTCTCAAGCTCTCAGGCAGTAAATCTAAGATCATCTATCAGTCATTGCCTTTAGATGATCCTAAGCAGCGTCAACCCAATATTGAGCTTGCTAAGGCTAAGCTTGGCTGGGAGCCTAAAGTCAATCTAGAAGATGGTCTTAAAGAGACAATTGCTTACTTTAAGAAGGTCTTGGGTTAAGGATTAAATGGGGATAACAGATGAGCGTCAAGCAATTTAGCGCTACCTATTCTTCGCTCGAAGATCGGATTGTATTTGGGTTTAATACTACCGAGGGAGAGCTATATAGTTTTTTGTTAACGCGTGCGATGGCCAAATCCCTGATTGATCAAGCAGAGCTTACGGTTGAGCAATCGATTGGAGCTCAACATAATGAACGCTCTTCCAAGCTTATTTCCGAGTTTCAAAAAGAGGGGCTTAAAAAACAACTCAATTTTGAAGAGGCTTTTGAGGGGGGTGATAAAACCCCTCTTGGGAGTAATCCGATCTTGGTATGTCAGGTAAGTATGGATTTGCAGCCAGACACCGTTACCATTTCTTTAACCTTAGCCTCCAATCAAGTCGTGGGGTTTGGGTTGCTGCCGGTACAGCTGCAGGCACTCATCCTATTAATTGAACGCTTAGCCAATCAGGCTGACTGGAAGATTATTGGTCCTGAGGCGATCTCAATTGATTCCCTTGCCTGCACTCCGATGAACCCTTCTTCACAATTTCATTAAGGCTTCTCGCAGACTGAAGTCGGTATCTATCTGCGATTACAATACTATCTTTGCCCCTTTAGCTCATCTGGTAGAGCAACTGATTTGTAATCAGTAGGTGGTCTGTTCGAGTCGGACAAGGGGCACCAATTTCTCTGCTAGATTAGTAACTCTGCAGAACTATTAAAAGGAATTCTAGCGATGAATCGTTCACTTATTCTCATTAGCATCTCAGTGTTTTCTCTATTGTCTGGATGTGCTACTTATAAATATGAGCCTAGTGCTGATAGTGCCAAGTTTTATGAAGATAAATTGGGCTGCGAAACTAAATACTCACCAGGTTACGACATGTTTGGTAACCGCACTTATGGCGATATTTATAAAGAAGGCCCAGCGCGCGATTGCATGCTCTCTAAAGGATATAAAACCATTAACTGAGCATTGTTGTGAATTGGTTGAGAATTCTGCTTAGCTTTGCGCCAAAATTTCGTGCTGGCCAAGCAGACAACCTAGCAGATACTCAAGCCATATCAGCACTAACGCGAGCGCAAGATTTATTGACCGCCATTGATCGTGGCGGCATCCCACTAAGTCCCATCATTGTTAATCGGATCGCTAGAAACTTAGGCTTAGAGGTGGCGACTACCGATCTGATGCCCGATACGATTGAGCGTATCCGTCACTATATTGACGCTCAAGGTCTTACCCCTTAAGACCAAGAAGCTTGCTAAGGTACCAAGCTTAAAAATAAATATTCAAAAAAGATAATCAGATGGACCACGCCTTGCAGCATCGTGGTTCTACCAATGGCCAAGGTGAGCGCTCCAATAAAAAAGGAGAGATACATCAGCACCATATTAAGCGAGCTAATACCAAGACTCAGTTGTAGATTAAAGAAAATGGCAATCGCTGCTACAGTCGGAATCGTTAAGCCAATACTGGCCAGTGCGGAGCCGAGCGCTAAGTTCAAGCTGCTTTGCAAGCGGTTAGCCCTTGCCGCTCGCACAGCGGCGTAGCCTTCAGGCATCAGGACTAAGAGCGCAATGGCAATGCCCACAATGGTCTTAGGCGCTCCGGCAGCATTGACGGCCGACTCAATCACAGGGCTCAGAAGCTCTGCCAGTCCAACAACTGTCACTAGAGATACCAGTAATAAGCAGCAACTGACTGCCGTTTTGAGATTACTCGGCTTGATGGCATGGGTATTACTATCGGTTTTGTGCTCTTGCGACTTAGGTAGGTAGTAATCGCGATGCGTAATCGTTTGAAAAAATAAGAAAGCAATGTAGAGAGCAAAAGACGCGATGCCCGCAAAGGCTAACTGACTCTTGGTAAAGTCTGGTCCTGGCGTGCTCACGGTCACCACCGGCATGACCAAGATGAAAGTAGCTAGGGCAGTGAGTACGGCGAGTGCCGAGTTGGTGCCTTCATTGCGAAAGCCCATTTCATGCTCTTTTAAGCCCCCCATAAAAATACACAGGCCAATCACGCCATTGACCACAATCATCACGGTGGCAAAGACAGCATCACGTGCAATAAATTCAGAGCCCTCATGGCCTGAGAGCATCATCGCGATGATCAGAGATACTTCAATAATGGTCACGCTAATCGAGAGCACCAAGGTGCCAAAGGGCTCACCCGTTTTATGCGCAATGACCTCGGCATGGTGCACGGCCGAGAGTACTGCGCCAATCAAGATGGCTGCAAGTAGTGCAATAAACCAAGAATGCGTTAACAGGTTGGCCATAGTGGTGTTTAAGTCGTAGTGAGAAGGGCCATCAGTCAAGATAGCCAATAGTGGGTAATATAGAGCAATTCCATTTTAAGGCGTTACTAGTATATGAAAGCAATGGTTTTGTTTGGTCATGGTGCGCGCGATGCGCGTTGGCGCGAGCCCTTTGATCGCTTAGCGCTGTTATGGAGAGCCCAGCATCCAGGGGTGTTAGTACAACTCGCCTTTTTAGAAATGATGCAGCCTAGCCTAGAGGAAGCGATCACCACTTTGAGTGCTTCTGGCGCCCTAGAGATTGTCGTAGTACCCGTCTTTTTTGGTCAAGGCGGTCACTTGCGCAATGACTTTCCGGCGCTGTTAGATGCTTGTCGGGAAAAGTTTCCCCAGGTGACATTAAGCGCGACGCTTGCGGTGGGCGAGGACGAGGCTGTTTTGCAAGCCATCGTTGACTTTGGCGCCCGCTCCCTCTAAAACTGCTTGTGTCTTTGCATGCGCTTTTTCTTGGAGTGCTTGACCGACCATAATGAGCGCCGGTGATCCGCTATCAAACCACTGATCTGCGGCGCCAATCGCTAGCTCGTCTAAAGTGCTAGACCAATGACGCTCTCTTGGTGTGCTCACCGCTTCAAGGATATGCACTGGTGTATTGCCACTCAGATTTGGACTATTACAGATTAATTGCTGCGCAATCTTCGCGGCATCTTTACGGCCCATGTAGTAGACCAAGGTATCTGCACTCGGGTTTTGTATGGGACTGTTTTTGCAAGCCGCTGGTGTATTTTCTGTGGCTTGTGCCAGTGTGATAAATGCTACGCTTCTAGAGATGCCTCGCAGCGTCAGTGATTGTTGCAAGCTAGCAGCTCCCGCTAATGCCGCAGTAATGCCAGGCACAACTTCAACCTCAATACCAGCATGATGAAGTGTTTGCAACTCTTCATCGGCGCGCCCAAAGAGCATCGGATCGCCACCTTTAAGTCTCACAACGGTTTTATATTTCTGGGCAGCGTCGACTAAACGCTTATTGATAAATTGCTGGACCGAAGATAATTTTCCGCAACGTTTGCCAACGGCTACTTTGATGGCTTGGGGGCAAAGGGCTAGCATCTCAGGCTCAACCAAAGCATCATGAAATACAATCTCGGCGCGCTCTAAAAGTTTAGCGCCCCGCATGGTAATCAAATCCGCAGCGCCGGGCCCGGCACCAACCAAATAGACTTTTCCATAAGCAGTGAGTTTGTTCATGATCAATTCAATGCTGCTTGCTTAGGCTTCTAGCAGAGTACGTTTGCCGCGCCAGCTGTTTTGCGTTGTCACCGAAAACAAATCAAATTGCGCAAGGCCAACTGGTAGGTCTTGGTCAGCGCGCATCTCAAAAGCATCAAAGCCAACACGGGCACCCTGGAGCAATTGGTCAATTAATACATCGCCAATCGCGCGCACTTCGTTTTGCCAATTGAAACGCTGACGCAATAAGGCAGCGGTACTAAAACTTCTGCCGTCTCTAAAAATCGGGAAGTGTGCTGCCACAACTGGCCATATTTTTTCCCCTGCCTCGATGATCTCAGCATGTTCTAGGATGTCATCATCAGTAGCAAACCACACACCGATTTCGCCTTTGTTGGCACGTTCTATGATGTTGCCATTTTTATAATGCGTGATCCACCAATGAAAGGGCACTAGCACCTTATTGAGATGATGCGCTTGATCGGGCGATTTAAACGGAGCGCCCTCATCGAGTTCGCCATTCCACACTTGCCACTCATTGGCCACGAGGCTTGCTTGCCCGTCTTTTGGAAAACGAATAATGTGTTTGTTCATGATTGGCTTGCAGCGCTTTCTGTTTGATCATCTGCTTTATCTTTTTTCTTGGCATTCTTATACGCCGCCTCTTTAAATGGCGCAACTCCTAGTCTGCGATACGCATCGATAAACGATTCACCATCAAGACGATGCCCTACATAGGTGTTGATGACGCTAGTAATCACATCGGGGATTTCATCAGCGTAAAAAGAGGGTCCAATCACTTTGCCAATCGCAGCATCATTGCCTTGCTCGCCGCCTAAGGTAATTTGATACCACTCTTCACCATCTTTATCGACCCCAAGCACACCAATATTGCCTACGTGATGGTGACCACAAGAGTTAATACAGCCGGAAATATTTAAACTGACATCACCCAGATCGAATAAGTAATCTAAGTTATCAAAGCGTTCTTGAATCGCTTTAGCGATCGGCAAAGATTTAGCATTGGCTAAAGAGCAGAAGTCCCCGCCAGGGCAAGCAATGATGTCTGTGAGTAAACCAATATTTGGAAGTGCAACATGTTGTTGCTTGGCGGCCTGCCAGAGCTCTAATAGCTTGGATTGCTCAACATCAGCTAGTACTAAGTTTTGCTCATGAGTAACACGCAGTTCACCAAAGCTGTATTGATCAGACAAATCAGCAATGGCGTTCATTTGCGCAACCGTCGCGTCGCCTGGCGCAACTGTGCCGTGGGGCTTGAGTGAGAGAATCACACTGGCATAGCCCGGTACTTGATGCGGCTTAACATTGCGCTCTAGCCAGCGAGTAAAGGCGGGGCGCTCGGTTTCTGGAGCGCCCGCAACGATTTGTTGTTCGCTGAACGCACTCAGTTGCTTGTAAGCAGGCTTGGTAAAGTGCTTAGCAACCCGATCCCACTCAGCCTGGGTGAAGTTGTCGTCACCATTTTTAATATGAGCCCATTCGCCTTCAACTTGACGAGCAAACTCTTCTGGCCCTAAAGCTTTCACCAAAATCTTGATGCGCGCTTTATAAAGATTGTCTCTACGACCAAAGCGGTTGTATACGCGCAGCAGCGCTGTTAAGTAGCTTGGCAGCACTTGCCAAGGCACATCTTGTTTAATCAGTGAACCGAGGATTGGCGTGCGACCCATGCCGCCGCCAGCATAGATATCGGCAACAAGTTCGCCTTGAGCATTTTTCTTGAGCTCAATACCCACGTCATGACACAGAAGAACAGTGCGATCTTCTTTGGCGCCATTGATCGCAAACTTAAACTTCCGTGGTAAGTGGGCAAACTCGGGATGCAAGGTTGACCATTGACGCAGTAATTCGCAAACAGGGCGAGGATCAATATATTCATCACCAGCAACACCAGCAAAGGCATCACTCGTAATGTTGCGAATACAGTTGCCAGAAGTTTGAATGGCATGCATCTCCACCTTGGCAAGTTCAGCCAAGATGTCGGGAGTTTGTTCTAGC
>Ga0364859_10329_pt1 | contig 29262 bp, 21 predicted proteins | sample ExccelAu500001D3_FD_206911 | JGI IMG/M metagenome (GOLD analysis project Ga0364859, IMG submission 206911) | Enriched cells from Trout Bog Lake Hypolimnion, Wisconsin, USA - BchlTB.Aug20.5000.01 .D3 | ecosystem: Environmental > Aquatic > Freshwater > Lake > Hypolimnion/Profundal zone | place: USA... | reverse complement strand
AAGCTAGGAACATCTTGAACAATCTTTGTGCATCCACCAATGATTGCATGCTCTCCAATACGGCAAAATTGATGAATCGCACTCAAGCCTCCAATGACAACATGATCTTCAACGCTCACATGTCCTGCGAGAGTGCCATTGTTAGAAAAAATCACATGATTTCCCACACTGCAGTCATGAGCAATATGTGTGTAGGCCAAAAAATTTCCATAATTTCCTATGTGCGTCTTTCCATGAGGAGTAGTCGCCCGATTCACCGTCACAAATTCTCGAAAGCAGTTGTGTTGTCCAATTTCCAAAAAAGTCGGTTCTTCTATATATTTGAGATCTTGCGTTCTTTCTCCAATACAAGCGTAAGGATAAAATTCATTGTGAGCGCCAATTTTTGTTGGTCCTGCAATAGTCACATGATTGTGCAAGATGCAATTTTCACCTAAGGTAACTCCTGCTCCAATCACACAGTAAGCGCCAATGGAGGTTTCGGAACCAATCTCAGCACTGGGGTCGATCACGGCTGTCGGGTGAATTTTTTTCATCGGTGTGGAGTAAGAGTATAGAAAATGTCTCTTTGTGAGAAAATGTGAGAATTTTTATATTATACTAGTCACGAGTGAAGTTTACCGATTGACCAGACCGAACATTAACATCGCTTCAGAAACAATAGATCCATTAACCATACAATGACATCTGGCAGAACCCATATTTTTGCGAGCCCGAGTGAGCTCAGCATGAATAAATAATGTGTCGCCGGGAACAACAGGTTTTCTAAATTTCACTTCATCAGCACTCATAAAGTAACCAATTTTTCCGAAATTCTCGGTCTTTCGCATCATAATAATGCTCGCAACCTGAGCCATCGCCTCCACCTGAAGGACACCTGGCATCACGGGATGTCCTGGAAAATGACCTTGGAAATAGGGCTCACTAATCGTCACATTTTTGACACCAACAGCCTTCATGGTACCATCAAATTCAACAATACGATCCACCATTAAAAACGGGTAGCGATGTGGCAGTACCTTCATCACTTCATCAATATCTAAGACAGGAAGTGATGAGGTTGTAGGACGTGGTGCCATTGCAAGCAACTCTGCGTGGCGCTTAGTCACAAGACGCGCCAACTCTGTATTAGGTCCATGTCCTGGACGTACTGCCACCACATGACCTTGCAAAGGGCGTCCTGAAAGGGCGAGATCTCCAATAATATCAAGAATTTTATGCCTCACAAATTCATCTACAAAACGAAGAGGCTCTTTACTTAAAACAGAGTCCCCACGAACGACCAAAGCATTTTCGAGACTTCCTCCCTTAATGAGACCTTTATCCATGAGCTCTTTGACTTCTTCATAGAAAACAAAAGTACGTGCTGGCGCGATTTCCTTTTCATAAATTTCAGGAGTAATTTCAAGTGACAGATATTGTGTAAAGCGTCCCTGAATTCCTACTTGTGTGCAGGAAACACGAAATTGAGAACTGGGAAAAATAGTCATTATTGAACCATTATTTGATTCTAAATGAATAGGTTCATTAATGGCAAAAAGATTGCGAGCCTCTTTTTGTTCAACGATCCCGGCTCCTTGAATAAGTTCCACGTAGGGCAACGCACTTCCATCTCCAATCGGTGGCTCATTAGCATCCATTTCGATGAGCACATTATCGATTCTCATTCCTGATAATGCCGAAAGAACATGCTCTACGGTATGAATCTTTGCATTACCCTCCACTAATGTCGTAGCACGTTCTACAGTTTTGACATACTCAGCCTTAGCATCGATGATCGGCTCATCAGGTAAATCAATACGACGAAATTTATAACCATGACCTACCGGTGCTGGATGTAGCGTCAAGGTGACATGACCTCCGGTATGCAAGGCACCACCAGAAATACTTGCTGATTGGGCCAGTGTGCGCTGTTTTTCCATAGTAATTAAAAAATATCTGGTGATTCTCATCTAATTTCAATGACTAATCAAGCAGACTTCCATATTATTGCAGAAACAAAGGATCTCCTTGTTATCAATAAGCCTCCTTTTCTGCTCACTCATCCCACAAGACCTGCTGGACCCATTACCCTTTGGGACCGATTAAATGAACTTCTCGTCTATGAGAAAACGGTCGGGGGTCAGGTATCGCTCATTAATCGACTTGATCGTGAAACAAGCGGCCTGATACTTGTTGCTAAAAATTACCAAGCAGCACGCTTCTCTTCCATGGCCATGGAGCAAGGTGCCATTAAAAAAGAATATTTAGCACTTGTGAGTGGCACGATGAAGAGAGAAGAGCAAATAATTAATGCCCCAATCATCCGTCTTGGTGAAGTTGCAGAATCCAAAATTTGGCTCAAGCGAGCAATACATCCTCAAGGAGTCTCAGCCATGACGCGTGTGCATGTTGAAAGAAAATACACCCACCCACGTTATGGGGCGTTGAGTTTACTTCGCTGCTATCCCCTTACTGGTAGAACTCACCAAATTCGTTTGCATCTCTCCTCCATTGGTCATCCCGTGATGGGAGACAAACTTTATGGACCATCAGAAGAATACTACCTAGAATTTATTCAAACAGGATGGACAGAGAATTTAGCAAAAGCACTCTCCATTCCACGACATGCGCTGCACTCTGCAGCAATGGAGATTTTTTATGATGGAAAACATTATCGCTGGGAATCAGAATTACCCGAGGATCTCAAGGAGTTGTGCACCTATCATTTTTTCTAAGATACTTTATGATTCTAATACAGATATTTCACACCGATCTACTACGGAGACCGAGAAACCAAGATTAATCCTTCGCTCAACTCACATTGTGACTTGGAAATGGCTATACACATACAGCTCGACGTCAAAATGCTGAGTCTTTCTTACCCCCATCAGGCTTCACGGCCTGCTGGCTCAAATCAGCATGAAATATCTGGGCTCAAACGTGTATCAAAAAATGTCAATTAACTTGTAAAAGCTTTTATCTTTTGTCAGTTTTTAATTTGTTTTTACAAAAAACTAATTCTCAATAAACACCTCATCCTAAAAAACCTCATTCTATGAATACTGCACTCGAGAACTTCCTTGTACAAGAACCCAAAGCGCAAGCAAAAATCGCTCACGCTATTGACGATTACATCCATGCACAGCGTGATTTCAAACATGCCATCGAAGATCTCGATCATGCAAAACAAGATACAGAACATGCTCTCAATGATTTTGAACATTTAATTCTCGATTTTCAGCATGCTTTTTCAGATTGGTCTGCGGGTGACAAACAAGCAGCACACGCCGAGACTGACTACAAACATGGAGAAGAAGATCAAGCCCATGCCGAAAAAGATCTTGTTCATGCTCTATCTGATCTCAGACATGCTATGGATGATTTTAAACATGCAGCACGTGATTGGAATCACCTCAATGAAGACATTACAGATATTATTGAGTTAGCGAAACAAGCTGACATTAGCCTGCAAGAAGGTGAAATCAGAAAATATATTATCGTCAAAGCAAAGATCTAAAATTAATTCGAAAACATACATGATGCATGAGTAGCCCCTTTTACTCATGCTTTTTCGATTTCCTTCTTCTAACAGAACAACTCAAAAGTCACACAATCATTGAGTCATTTCTGATCTTTGAGAAAAAAGCATTCTTTGTGTATTACCCCTCTTTATTTTTATAAAAACATGCCCTCTCCCTCTCCTAATGCCCATCTCCTTGATATTCCGTATTTGGCACGTCTTGCCCGAATCACGTTAAGCTCAGAGGAAAGTGAACTCTTTTCTAAGCAATTAGATCGTGTTTTAGAACATGTCGCCTTAATCAATAAACTCGATCTGACTGGAATTGAGCCTATGGCGCATGCAATTTCAGTATTTGATGTGACACGAGAAGATGATCCCATGCCTAGCCTCTCTAAAAACAAGGTTCTTGCCAATGCCCCACATCAGGCAAATGGTCTTTTTATTGTTCCTAAAGTCCTGGAATAATCTGCATGATACACCTGCTTACCCAAGATGAGTTGTTTCACTAGCAGAGAGATCTTCAATCTTGAGAGACCTCGAAAACGACAGGTTGAGAATACAAGAGCCTCAAGACTTGAAAAAATGATATTTGCTAGTTGATTTCTTTCTTAAAATATTTCTCTTAATAGTTTACATGCCCACTCTAACTTCTCCCTTTCTCTCGATTGCCGAAGCACGCCGTCTCCTTGTCGCAAAAAAAATCTCTCCCATCGAATTACTTGAAGGTTTAGAAAAACAAATTAATACGATCAATCCCCAGATCCGCGCTTACCTCTCCTGGGATAGTGAAAAGGCTCGTCTTGATGCTACGAATGCTGACCTCACAAAGCCACTTGGAGGCATACCCATTGGCATCAAGGATTCTATTTTAGTCGAAGGGGCACCAGCCCAGTCTTCCTCAAGAATTTTAGAAAGATATATTGCTTCTTATGATGCCACCGTCATCAAAAATCTTCGATCTGCAGGCGCTTACCCCTTAGGACGTTTGAATATGGATGAATTTGCGATGGGCTCTTCAACCGAATCTTCAGCCTTTCATCCAACATATAATCCATGGGATCTGACCCGCGCTCCTGGCGGCTCTAGTGGCGGTTCTGCTGCTGCTCTGGCCGCAGGAATGGCAATGGCTACACTTGGGTCTGATACCGGTGGTTCCATACGTCAGCCTGCTTCCCTCTGTGGCTGTGTCGGCTTAAAGCCAACTTATGGTCGCGTATCACGTTATGGCTTAATGGCTTGTGCCTCATCACTTGATCAAATAGGCCCCTTGACTCATAACGTAGAAGATAGCGCGCTCCTTTTAAATGCGCTTACAGGAGTTGATCCTCATGACTCCACGTCACTTCAACTACCGAAGGAAGATTTTACAGCAGAAATCGGACATGATCTCAAGGGAATACGTATTGGTATTGCTAAAGAATATTTTGTCGATGGTATTGAACCTGATGTACGCGCTCGTGTGGAAGATGCCATTCAACAGCTCATTTCGCTCGGTGCTGAGCCAATAGAAATTTCACTCCCTCATACAGAATATGCTGTTGCTGTTTACTACATCATTATGACTGCCGAAGCCTCTTCGAATCTTGCGCGCTTTGATGGCGTCCGTTACGGAAGGCGTTCAGAAAATAGTAAAGATCTACTCTCGCTCTACGAACAAACCCGTGAAGAAGGATTCGGAGCCGAAGTCAAACGACGCATTATCTTAGGAACGTATGTGCTAACAAGCGGCTATTACGATGCCTATTATCTCCGTGCACAGAAAGTACGCACACTCATTCGACAAGATTTTGAGGAAGCCTTTAAAAAAGTGGACCTCATTGTCTCGGCAACTTCTCCTGAAACAGCTTTTCGTTGTGGTGAAAAAATAAACGACCCCCTCAAAATGTACCTTGCTGATATATTTACCATTGCTGCGAACCTTGCTGGCATTTGTGGCATGAGCTTGCCCTGTGGGTTTGCTAGAAAAGATGGAAACGATCTGCCCGTAGGACTTCAGCTTATTGGCCCCTCGTTTGCAGAAAAAACACTCTTTCGTGTTGGACATGCGTACGAACAAGCAACGATGTGGCACAATCGACATCCTTTAATAGTCCCACTCATCAATGAGTAAAGATTCTTCAATCACTGCACTCATTATTATCCCCACCTATAATGAGCTTAAAAATCTTCCTCCACTCCTTGAACGTTTGTTAGTGATAGATGATTCCTATCATATTCTTATCGTTGATGATGAGTCACCAGACGGGACAGGTCTTTGGGTTCAAAAGCAATCCGAAAAAAATCCTAATATCCATTTATTAAGTCGCACTCAAAAAAATGGACTTGGACGGGCCTATATTGCTGGTTTTCAGTGGGCACTTAAGCGTGGTTACGAAATCATTGTCCAAATGGATGCAGATTTTTCGCATGATCCCAACGATCTTCCCAAACTCATTCATCCTGTTGCAAACAAGCAAGCCGCATTTTCAATTGGTTCCAGGTATATTTACGGAGTCCGTGTCATTAACTGGCCACTACGTCGTCTGATACTGAGTGTGGGAGCTTCCTACTATGTTCATGCCATTACAGGAATGCCCATTCATGATCCTACTAGCGGGTTTAAGTGTTGGCATAAAACAACACTAGAAAATATCGCTTTAGAAAAAATAAAATCCAATGGATATGGTTTTCAAATTGAAATGAATCATCGTGCATGGCGTCATGGCTTTGAGTGTGTAGAGATACCAATTATTTTTACAGATCGTTTTCAAGGAACTTCAAAAATGTCGATGAAAATTGTCTGTGAAGCTTTTTTTATGGTGTGGAAATTGCTACTTCAAAATGCCTGCCGCCGAATTCCAAGAAGAGTCCAATAGGCAATTTTGACATTCAATCTAGAAAAGCCAATGGAATTACTCTTGCGCCGATTACTGAAAATACTCCATTTTCTTTTTATCAAGCTACACGCAAGGGTTGATGCTGCAGAACAATACTTGTTGCTCAAAAGCCAGCCAAACACTCGAGCAAAAGCAACAGTAAAAACACCACAAGGATCACGAATAACTCCTCATGATCTCATCTCTCCTAGAAAAGAGAGCACAACCCTAAGCCCCCTGCATGCATTTTCCAGAACAGATCTTTATATCGCTCTCTTCTCCATGGGAGTAGCACTTGTGACTTTCTGGTCTACAGTCATGCCGAATGTGGGTTTAGGAGATGATGGAGAAATGGCAATAGCTGCCTTACACTGTGGTGTCCCTCACCCATCTGGATATCCACTTTGGACGATTAGCGCTGGTCTTTTTAGCAAACTCATTCCCTTTGGAAATGCCTCTTGGAAACTCAATCTTTTTTCAGGTCTCTGCGCCTCGCTTGCTGTTGGACTTGTAGCATTGTTGTCTCGCAGTAGCTCACGTTGGCTAGGATTGAATAAAAATGCGGCCTCTTTTCTAGCACTCACAACATCGCTCACCTTCGCATGGTCTGTACCAGTTTGGTCGCAGGCTACAATCGGTAAAGGCACCTATTCTTTACATGTCTTACTCATGCTCATGCTAGCAACACTCTGCTACCTGTGGATTCGAACTCCTGCTTGGCGCAATGCTTTTGTTTGGATTGTCTTTAGTTTTTCTCTTGGCATGAGCAATCACCATATGACCTTAGCGATGGCTGCATTACCTCTGCTAGTCATATTACTATTGCATCGCCCTTTGTTTTGGGAATACACGATTTATAGTCTTCTCATTGGAAGTGCCCTGTATCTCGGATTTGCCTATCTCTCCTCGACACCCGAGGTCATGAAGTCGGCTCTACGGTTTTTTTATACCACGGCAACTGCTTTTTTGCTTTTACTCTGCTCAAAGAAAAAATTCACAGAATGGAGGCAGGGCTTCCTACTCGTTATTGTGGTGATCTTGGGTCTACTTCCTTATCTCTACATGCCTCTTGCCTCGAGCACTAATCCACCAATGAATTGGAGCTACACGAGCACCCGTGAAGGTTTTTTTTATGCCATCAATCGTTCTCAATACTGGGGAACCTTAGCTAATCACTTGCAAGCAACTATTGGAAAAGCAATGGGCATTCCACCCGCTCAAAAGCCACAAGAGGCGAGGATACAAACAGAATCTAAGCTCCAATTATTTATCGGTTTTTTTCAACGTTTCTGGATGGTTCTCTTTAAAAACATTTCACCATTACCTCTTCTTCTTATTGCTGCTCTGATATTTTTTTTAGCAAGGCAAGTTCGAGAGCAGCAAATTTGGTTTACGCTCCTTGTCATTGGTTTTCTCTTAGCCTCATTCTTTGAACCAATCATGGCTCCAAGTGGCTACGATAATCCTGTCTGGGATATGCAAAAGCCATGGCAAGGTCTTGGCTATGGATTTCTGCTCCTCCTTGCAAGTTATAGTACAAGCGTATTGATAGTAGTACTCAGACTAAAAATTCGCTCCATAAGTAGCATCCTACTTTTTCTTTGTGGAATAGTGACAATTTATACTTTCTTTATCGGCTTGCCGCGCAGTTCTCAAAAAAACCATTGGTTTGGCTGGATGTTTGGTCATGACATGCTAGCAAACCTTCCACCCAATAGTGTTGTCTTTGGCGGAACCGATCCTGGACGCTTTATTCCAACATACATGATTTTTGGAGAAAGCTTTCAAGATCCTTGTTGCAAGCGTGACCCAACATTTGATCGTCGAGATCTCTACATTATAACCCAAAATGCACTAGCTGACGTCTATTACAACCAATATATTCGTTCTCAGTATACTGATGAACGCCCCTCAACATTTCATTGGATCGAACGTTTTTTAGGACGTGATCAGACTTATCCAAAAGAAAATCTCATCCTCCCTCACTACCAAGAGATTACTACAATCTACCAGAAGCTAGTACAGCAAGTTCAAGACAACTCGCAATTAGCGAATTTACAAATCAATTCATCTCCTCTCAATACCGCAATTGCAGAATGGATTTTTCTTCGTAATAGAGATCATCATCATTTTTTTGTTGAGGAGAGCTTTCCCATGCCATGGAGCTATCCATACGCTATTCCACATGGACTTTGTTATGAAATTAATCATGATCCTCTGCCTGAGTTATCAGATGATATCGTTGCCAAGGATCGAGAATTCTGGACTCATTACATCAATTGCCTTCGTAATATGAAAGGCTTTGAGCACGACGAAGTGGCTCAACATTCTTTTGCCAAACTTCGTAATACCACAGGAAATATTTATGCTTTTCGTCACATGATTAGAGATGCTGAGTTTGCCTACAAACAAGCTCTTGATCTTTGGCCCGGCAATTGTGAAACGGTAGAAAATATGATTAATCTCCTCTCGCAACAAGAGCGATTTCAAGAAGCAGACGCTCTTGTCACTTCATCGCTGCTGATTGATCCTAACAGTCCGGCCCTGAAAAAAATGAAAGAGATGACTGAAATTCGATTAAAATCGAGTAAAGAAGCTCCCCTGCTTGAGCAACGTTTTGATGCAGAACCTAAGAACCGACCGCTTTTTATAAAATTGGTTCAAGATTACATTAACATTGGTAATCACACAAAGGTTGATCAGCTTATTAGTAATGTCATTATAGAATCACCCCAAGATCCTAAATTGCTCCGCGATATGATTAATTTATACGTAATGCAAAAAAATATTCCACAAGCATTAGCCATCGCAGATCTATTAAGTAAGGTACAGCCCGATCAATGGGATGTACTCTTTGCCAAGGCCAAGTATCTACTCATTTTAAAGAAAAAAGATGAGGCGATTTTTAACCTCCAACAGGCTATTAAACTTGGCGGTCAAGTAGCACTTCAACAATTTTTCCACGAACCAATTTTCCAACAGCTAACAAATGAGCCAGCTTTTCAGCAGTTCCTACGCACTCAACAAAAATCATAATAGATTAAAAACCATGCTTTGCACGATTGGTTTCCCTAGCCCGCATATTTCATACCGATTCTGATGCGGCTTACGAACACCTCATGGATACTGCGTTAGTTTTGAATTCTTCCTCGTCTTTTAATCTACTTTTTCTCATGCTCTATTAGATATCACTTTATTGTGTTATCTGGTAGAGCCCCTTGTTTTTCCAGCCAACTATGACTCTTTTTTTTTCTCATCTCGCACCCTATGCTATAGATCCTTCTCACTCACTTGGAAGAGTTATTCCAGAGCAACAACATTCTTTCCGCAATTGTTTTCAACGAGATCGAGATCGCATTGTTCATAGCACTGCTTTTCGTAGACTGGATGGAAAAACTCAAGTTTTCCTCAATGGGCAGGGTGATTATTATCGAACACGATTAACACATACTATTGAAGTGGCCTCTATTAGCCGTACAATAGCGCGAGCCTTATATCTCAATGAAGATTTGGCCGAGGCAATTGCCCTGGCACATGATTTGGGACACCCCCCCTCAGGACATGAAGGTGAAAAAACCCTTCGCCTGCTCATGCACGATCATGGTGGCTTTGATCATAACGAACAAAGTCTTCGTGTTGTCGAATATTTAGAAGAAAGTTATCCACAACACCCAGGGCTCAATCTTTCCTATGAAGTACTAGAAGGACTTCGCAAACATCATCATCAATTTCTTTCCCCAGAAGGATCTAATTATCCTTCTCCATCTCTGGAAGCTCAATTAGTGGATATTTCAGATGAGATTGCCTATTACAGTCATGATCTCGATGATGCGATGGAAGCTCAATTATTAAACATGGAACAACTTGATGAATTGAGCCTATGGCGCGACGCCAAGCAGAGAGCTCTTGAGGAAATGGCGGGTCGGGCAAGCCAAGAAAATACATTAAAAAATAAAAAATTCATTTTACGTTGTCTTATCAATCATCAGGTTGAAGAGCTCATTACGACAAGTAGAAATGCCATTGCAGCTCGAGATCTTCAGTCTATTGAAGACGTTAGATTCGACCCAAAACATCTTATTTTTCTTAACGAGACCCACAAAAAGAAAAATGTAGAACTGCGCGCTTTTCTCTTTCAATACTTTTATCGTCATCCAAGCATTGCTGCTGCAAATAAGGATGCCTGTGACAAAATCAAGATCCTTTTTGAGTGCTTTACAAAAAATCCTAAACTCATTGCGCCTCCTTTTCTAGCGCGCATAGAGCAAGATGGAAAATACCGTGTCATTTGTGATTACATTGCTTGTATGACTGACAGATATCTTAATACATCTTATGAGAAGAGTATTACTTCGAGAACTTAGAGTTGAAGAGAGAGCACATCATGATTACTTTTTCTTGGAACCCAATAATTGTTGAACCACCCGTCTTTCCCATGAAATCAAAATTTTTTTTCATTACCCTTTTACTGATTATTTTTTGTTGTTCGGAGCAACTTTTAGCCACAAATAATATTCTTTCACTCCAACAAACACTCTCGAGATTTGGTTATTATACTGGTCCTATCGATGGAAATATAGGAAGCGGGACAAGTACTGCTATTAGACGTTTTCAAGTGGCTAATCATCTGCGACCAACTGGGACCTTAACTTCAGAAACAGAGGAGGCACTAGGAATGAACACCTCTTCTCAAAAAAGCAATACTTTATACCCACAACCACAACATCATTATCAATCCCCTATTCTTCCAGATCCTAAAGCACTCGCAGATATATTTATAGGAGGTCCTCTACTAGCAGCTTCTCCAGAAATTCAAATGACTACTGTTAAAAAAGCTCAAGAAAATTTAAAAACTTTAGGATATTATGTTGGTACAATCAGTGGTGTACCAGATGCCAACTTGAAAGCAGCATTACTTGCGTATCAGAAAGATAGTAAATTTAAACACTCCGGACGCCTTGATAAAATCACCTTAATGGGTCTTGATATTCTTCCTGGAGTTTATCAGTCAGGTAATTGAATATTCGGGCTAGACCTTTTTGAGGCGCTTCCATCGGTTCTTGAGAATGAGTAAAAAATCGGAAGTTTCCTCTACCTTGAGCAGGAGTGATGCAGTAAAAAAAAGTGAAATAGCCATCATAACAATTAAGAGTAAGGCTCCCGTCCTAATTAAAATCGGACTTCCATGCAATTGCTCCAGCAAGTGAGAAGAGAACCAAACGAGTATCATCATAGGGAGTGTGGAGAGACCACAGCGCCACCATGTAGAGAGCAATTGACGCAGCTCAAGGGGACCTGCAAATCGAACCATAAAAAAATAAAGCAGCCCAAAATTCAGTGTCGCCGATAGAGCTGTTGAGAGAGCCAGACCCCGGTGCCCCATGTGGAGCTTAAAGATAAAAATCCAGTTAAAAAATAAATTCAATGCTATTGAGAGAAAACTCACCATCATCGGTGTATAGCGGTGGTTGAGTGCATAAAAAGCAGGAGAGAGAACTTTAATACAAGCGTAGGAGACGAGTCCGATCGAATAAAATTGAAGTGCCATAGCCGTTTGGATCGTGTCATGAACATGAAATTTTCCATGCTCGTAAATAAGAGCAATAATGGGGCGCGCTAAAATCATGAGTCCTACTGCTGAGGGAATTGTTAAAAAAAACGCCAGACGTAGTGCTCGAGCCAACGTTGAGCGAAATTTCATAAAGTCTCCCAAAGCAGCAATACGTGATACTAAAGGTAAGGTGACCGTTGCAATGGCAACACCAAAAACCCCTAGCGGTAATTGCATCAGACGAAAGGCATAGGAAAGCCAGCTCACAGGCCCATCCCCAAGATAAGAGGCAAAGATACTATTAACCATGACATTAATCTGAACGGCACTTGCCGCAATCACCGCAGGCAACATCAAGAGAAGCACCTGCTTGACACCAGGGTCACGCCAATCAAAATCAAGTATAAAACGAAAGCCTGCTTTCGATAAACTGGGAAGCTGAACTACTAATTGCAATAGCCCTCCAAGCAAGGTCCCTAGGGCTAAGCCTGTTAAAGCACGTTCTCCAAAATGAGGATCAAAATACCAACCAAAGACGACACCTCCAATAATAGAACCTAAATTAAAAAAACTAGAAGCAAGCGCTGGTGCCGTAAAAATATTTTTTGCGTTCAGCATCCCCATGATAAGTGCAGCAAGGGACACAAGCAAAATAAAGGGATACATCACCTTAGTTAGAAGAATAGTAAGCTCAGTCTTCTCGGGACTAAAGCCTGGTGCAAGAAGGGCAATGAGCTGAGGAGCAAAAAAAATCCCCAGCAATAAAACCAGACTCATAAAAACAGTGGTCAGCGTCATCATTTTAGAAGCAAGCTTCCAGGCAGATTGATCACCATCAGTGGCAATTTTCTGCGAAAACACGGTCACAAAGGCCGTTGACAAAGCACCCTCAGCAAAGAGATCTCGTAGTAAATTAGGTGCACGAAACGCAGTAATAAAAGCATCCATTCCCCTCCCCGCCCCAAAAAAACCTGCAAAGATCAATTCACGTGCCAACCCAAGGAGTCGACTTAACATCACAGCTGCAGCAACAATACTTGCGGCACGGGTATTGAGCTGGTCATTATGATTAGAATTAGCCTGCATATTTCATACTGGTTCGTTGCGATGCGTCGTGAATCCTGATCTAGACAAGGAAGATGATGGATTGTAACGACGGCTGTATGTTTCATACTCCTTGAGGAGCAATTCGAAGCTGACGCAGTATCCATGAGGTGTTCGCAAGCCGCAGCAGAATCGGTATGAAATATTCGGGTTAGATCGCATCAGAATGATGTATCGTCTTCATAGATTTGATAAAACTAAAATCATAAATATTTTTAGCAGCCTAGTTCGGATATTTCTTTTTTTTGCTTTTTTATTTGGTATTTCGTTTTTGAAATTCAACAATCAAGATTCCATTGTTTTCATTCCATCGCTCATCTATGTTGTCAAAATCCTCACAAGAATGATTCTTACCGTTGCTCAAATCCAAGAATTAGAACGTGCAGCTTTTCAAGAAGGCATTAAACCAGCCAGCCTCATGGAAGAGGCAGGCGCAGGAATTGCACGTGTGATTGAGCAATTTTTTCTAGTTCCAAGAACGGCTATTATCTATTGTGGCAAAGGCCACAATGCGGGAGATGCCTTGGTTGCTGCACGCTTCTTAGCACGCAGTGATTGGAAAATATTTATTCGATTGGCATTTCCAAAAAATGAAATGGCACTGCTCTCAAGATCACATTTAGAAGAATTAGAAGAACACTATGGTGCCCTCATTTCTGACATCATGCCATGGGAGCCTCAACACACGCCTCAAGGAGCATTGATCGTCCTGGATGGACTTTTAGGAATCGGAGCTAAGGGTGATCCCGCTCATCCCATTCAAGAAGCCATTGAGGAAATCAACATGCTCCGTTCTAAACGTGGCGCTTTTGTTGTTGGTATTGACCTTCCCTCAGGTCTTGATGGCACAACAGGAATTCCCTCTCCATGCTCTGTACAGGCTGATCTCACGATAACTATTGGTGCTGCAAAGACTGGCCTTGTCGCTGACTCGGCTACAAATCAAGTAGGCCGATTAGCCGTCATTCCACTTTCTCAATTAAAAATCGGTCACGTGAACAGCTCAGCGCTCATCCTTCCCGAAGGCTTAAGAAATTTACTTTCTCCGCGCTCCTTTAATGTGCATAAGGGATGCTTTGGTCATGTGGGTATTCTAGCTGGTTCACCTGGTCTACTTGGTGCTGCACGTCTTGCCTCTACAGCTGCTCTGCATGCTGGAGCAGGTCTTGTAACCCTTTATGCACTCCCGGAAATATATGAAATGCTCGCAGTTTCCTTACCTCCTGAAGTAATGGTCAAACCGATCCAAAAATACTCAGATCTTTTTGAAGAACCATTGAGTGCCCTTGGTATCGGCCCGGGTCTTGGCTCTAAGCATCATCATGAAATTTTGGAGATTATTGAAAAAATCCCAGTACCCTGCCTGGTCGATGCTGATGCTCTCAATGCTTTAGCCTCTGATCCTTCACGATTACTTAAGTGCACAAGCCCTCGCTTGCTCACCCCTCATCCCGGCGAGATGGGAAGACTCTTTCCTGCCAAAGAACGCTCTCGCGCTCATTGGGCAGAGGATTTTGTCAAGCAATATCCTGTCACCTTATTACTCAAAGGAGCCCGCACACTTATTGCTCAGTCCATGGAGCCTCTTCTATACAACACGACAGGTCATCCAGGCATGAGTAGTGGAGGGATGGGAGATGTCTTAACAGGAATCGCCACAGCATTGTTAGCAGCAGGTCATTGCTGTCGCAATGCAGCCCAACTTGCAGCCTGGCTCTCGGGGAGAAGTGCAGAAATTGCCATCCATTCTTCTAAGGTCTCAGTAGAATCATTAGTCGCAAGCAACGTGATCGATCACCTGGGCATGGCTTTTGAATCCATTAGAATTGGCACATTTTAGAAAAAAATAGATTTCCTCTATCTCATCCTCTCGAACTCGAGGAATCTGTTCGAACACAGAAAAAGTGTAGGCATTCCAGCTTCCTCAGTAGATCAATATGAAATATCTGGACTCACTCAAGGTCTTAGAAAATGAGCTCTTTTGTAAAAAGACATTGCGATCTAAGCCTGCGATCGCTACAAATATTGTCCTCTTTGTCCTGTGGTGTAATGGTAACACAGTGCCCTTTGGAGGCATTATTCATGGTTCGAGTCCATGCGGGACAGTTTTTCCATGCGGGATAGTTTTTTTAAGCATTTACTAAAACTTTATACTCAACGCAGCGAGGAAATCGTGATCTGATGGAACTTTCTGCTCAACTCTCTCAAAAACAATTTCTCTCCTTGCAGATGCAGCAGGGCCTTGAGCTCTTACACGCTCCTATTATGGAGCTAAGACGCTTAATTGCTTCAGAGCTTGTTACTAACCCAGTCCTAGAGGAAGAGTTTTTTTTGGAACCAACACTTCCTGAAAAAAATGATACTGCTCATTCTGGCGAGGAAACGCCTTGGTCAGAATTAGCTCTTCATACAGATCACACTGAGAGGAAACAGCAATTCCTTGAATCGCGTCCTTCTCATTTAACACTCGCCGAAATTATTGAAGCACAGACAGCATCATTTTTAGAAAAAGATCAGCCAATCATCAAAGCCATTGCCGGTAATTTAGATGAGTGGGGTTATTTTCGAACACATTGTGCAGAGTTAGCAGCATCTCTTCATGTGACAGAACAAGAAGTTGAAGTTGTTTTAGCAAAAATTCAACAACTCGATCCTTCTGGTGTGGCTGCTCGTGATTTAAAAGAGTGCCTCTTAATTCAATTGAAACATCAAGGCCGAGAAAATGGACTTGCTAGCAGGATTGTCAGCCATTATCTACCTCAACTAGCACGGCATAATTATGAGGAAATTGCTAAACATTTACGCGTACCCCTTTCTGAGGTACTCAAGGAAGTCGCTATCATCACTGCATTAGAACCTCATCCAGGACGCCCATATATGGGCTCGGAGGAACAGAACATTGTACCTGATCTCATTGTTATTGAGGATGAGGGATCATTTGTCGTGCATCTCAATGATGAAGGACTACCTCGAATCAGGATTAATGATGATTACAAAGAGATGTTGGCATCGTACGCCCATAACAAAGAACTACGTGACTACCTGCGAGATAAAATCCGCCTTGGAAAGTCATTTATCCATAACGTGAATCAACGTCAATCTACTTTAATTGCAGTCGGACGTGAGATTGTGAATCTTCAAAATGATTTTTTTCGATATGGAACCTACGGCATGCATCCTATGACCATGGCGCAGGTAGCCAAGAACCTCAATGTCCATATGACGACTATTAGTCGCGCTGTTGCTGGAAAAACCATTGACACGCCACGAGGCATTTATTCCTTAAAATATTTTTTCACAAGTGGTATCGAACAAGAAAACGGGAAACAGATCAGCAGTGAAGCCATCAAAGCCTTGCTCAAAAAAATCATTGAAGAGGAATCAAAACAAAAACCTTTAAGCGATCAGAAAATCATGGCTCTTTTTAAGGACAAAGGAATTGATATTGCGCGTCGCACCCTTGCACATTACCGAGAACAGCTGGGCATACTGCCTAAAAATTTGAGAAAAAGATAAAATTTGTTGTTCTCTACTTCCTAGCCTCGTTAGGATCCTTTACTGCATTGCACGCATGGGGCAGAATTCATTGTATCGAAAAACCCAAGACTTTTAGTTATGAAGCAAAAAAATAAAAAAAATCTCTCCCATAGTGACGGATCAAGCGATATTATTGCTGGCATTGTTGTTTTTTTAGTAGCACTTCCCCTTTCATTAGGAATTGCCTTAGCCTCAGGAGTGCCACTTTTTTCAGGCTTATTAGGAGGAATTATTGGTGGTCTTGTTGTCGGTTCTTTAAGTGGTTCTGCAGTGAGTGTGAGTGGTCCTTCGGCTGCTCTTGCAGCAATGGTTGTTCAGCAAATCATGCAGCTTCATTCTTTTGAAGCATTCTTATTAGCACTGTTTTTCGCAGGAGTGTTTCAAATTATTTTAGGCCTGTGTAGCTGTGGCTTTGTGGCAGAATTTTTCCCTTCGAGTGTGATTAAAGGTCTTCTGGCCGCAACAGGAATTTTAATTGTTCTTAAGCAAATTCCTCACCTTTTGGGTTATGATCCCATTCCATTTGGAGATGCCATTTTTTTTCAAAATGATGGAGAAAACACACTGAGTGAAGTTATTTTTTCTTTTTGCCACGTGCAGATGGGATCGCTCGCTATAGGAGTTACCTCCCTACTCTTTCTCTGCTTTTCTCAAAGGATTAATTTTTTTCAAAAGAAATCTATTCCTACTCCGCTTTTAGTAGTTCTCATAGCTCTTGGGGTGAATTTATTGATGCGCAAATTTGGATGTGCATGGTCAATTAACAGTACGCATCTCGTTCATGTCCCTGAAGTCATCGACATAAAATCTTTTCTTGGAGCATTGACCTTCCCAAACTGGAAACAGATTTTTTTTCCCCATATTTATCTTGCTGCGCTCATGATTGCGGTCAGTGCAAGTTTAGAAACATTACTCAATCTAGAAGCCGCTGATAAACTTGATCCCGAGCGACGCCTCAGTCCACCTAATCAAGAACTCATTGCTCAAGGAGCAGGCAACATGCTCTTAGGGTGTATTGGCGGAATTCCCATCACAAGCGCCATTGTTCGTACGAGTGCTAACATTAATGCAGGAGGCAAATCACGCATCTCTACCATTGTGCATGGGGTACTTCTTTTTGGATGCCTCCTATGCCTTCCTAAGTGGCTTAATGAAATTCCTCTTTCGGCACTAGCAGCGATTCTGACTCTTGTGGGAGCACAACTTGCTAGACCGAAGCTTTTTCTTAGCATGTGGAAGGAGGGAGCTAGTCAATTCATTCCCTTTATCACAACCATTCTTGCCATTATATTTTCAAATTTACTTTTAGGAATTTTAATTGGTCTTGGTGTGGGTCTGCTTTTTGTACTCCACAGCAGCTTGCGTTCTCCTATTCAAGAGATTTTAGAACGACATTCCTCTGGAGATGTTTTGCGTCTCATGTTACCGAGCCAAGTAAGTTTTTTAAACAGACCTTTCCTTATGAAAGCTCTCGATCGAGTGCTTCCTAAAAGCCACCTTCTCATTGATGCTCACACGACTGACTACATTCATCCAGATATACTGAGTCTTATTCATGATTATGTGCACGAAAAAGCAAAGGTCCGTAATATTACCGTGAGTCTTATTGGTTTTAAAACAAAATACCGGCATTGGAAGAATACGATTCGATTTATTGATTATGCTTCACGTGAAGTTCAATCAAAGCTTCAACCTGCTGATGTGCTTGAAATTTTACGAGACGGGAATCAACGCTTTTGCGACTCACGACCATTATTACGGGATTATCAACGCCAGATTCAAAAGACCAGTACAGCTCAATATCCTATGGGGGTTATTTTAAGCTGTATTGACAGTCGTGCTCCTGTAGAAATTATTTTTGATGCTGGCTTAGGGGATTTTTTTAGTATTCGTATCGCAGGAAATGCTGCTCACGAAAAGGAACTAGCAAGTATGGAATATGCCTGCCTAGTTGCGGGTGCCAAATTAATTGTGGTGCTTGGACATTCCTCCTGTGGAGCGGTGAGTGCTGCTGTTGATTTTTATCAATCAGAAATTTCGGCTAATCATGCAACCGGATGCAACCACCTGGAAGGACTGCTTGAAGAGATTCAAAAATCTATTAATCCGCGTACCTTTTCACCTGACATATTAAAGTCCGCTAATATTCGTAGTAACTACATTAATGATGTGGCTAAGTCTCATGTACAAAAAACAATAAAACTGATTTATGAAAAAAGCCCTTCTCTTGCTCATGCGTTAGATGAAAAAAAGATTGATATTATTGGCGCTTTTTATGATGTGGCGACAGGCAGGGTCGAGTTTTTTGAAAAAAATCAGGGTGATATTTAATTCATATCGGTCTAAAAACCATTCAGGTAAAGCAGGCCCAATATTTTATAGCAACGGCATGATACTTTTCTAAAATAGATTTTACCTTTTAATATTTATTATTTAGCATTTCTGGTTCATGGCCCTTTCCAAAATAGATCCCTCTCTTCATCAATCTAAAAAGCCTGATTGGATTAAAGTACGACTACCCTCGAATCCTCTCTTTTTCTCCACAAAAGCACTGATTTCTGATTTACGTCTTCATACTGTTTGTGAAAGTGCTCAATGCCCCAATCGTTGGGAATGTTGGAGCGGAGGAACAGCGACTTTTATGATTGCCGGAGATCGCTGCACACGCGCGTGTGGGTTCTGTGCAGTGAGCACTGCCAAACCTCTAGCTCTTGAAGAAGATGAACCAGCACGCGTAGCAGAGGCTATTTCGCGGATGAAACTCAAGCATGTCGTCATTACTGCTGTAGCACGTGATGATCTAAAGGATGGAGGGGCTCTTCATTTTGCAAAGACTATTGAGGCTATTCGTCTCATGGATCCAACCATCACCATTGAAATTTTAACACCTGATTTTAATGGCAAAGAAGAATCACTGCAAGTCGTTATTAATGCCCAACCCGATATCTTTAATCACAATCTTGAAACCGTAGAACGCTTAACCCCACTTGTGCGCTCACGTGCAAAATATCGGTTATCGCTGGATTTTTTAAAACATGCTCGCAAGCTCAGTGAACTTGCGGGAATGAAGATGGCCACTAAGAGTGGGCTCATGCTCGGCCTTGGCGAAAGCGAATCAGAAATTTTTCAAGCCATGGATGACCTACGAGAGGCTAATGTAAGCGTCTTAACACTTGGTCAATACTTGCGTCCTACTACCGAACATCTCCCCGTTATTGAGTATATCACTCCAGAAACATTCGATCTTTATGGAGAAATTGCGCGTCGTAAAGGATTTACTTTTGTTGCCAGTGGACCACTAGTACGAAGCTCGTACCATGCCTCTGACTTTAGCGTAAAAACCCTTTAACGTATGGTATCCTTTGGCATAAGCCTTAGAGAAACAATCACCATTTTTTGGATCGGAAAATTATTACTATTTGTGGGAAAAGTGCTCATTTTTTCTAACAGGTCCATACCTTCAATAACGTGTCCAAACACAGTATATTCCCCATTAAGCTGCGGCATGGGCTCCAAACAAATATAGAACTGACTCCCATTAGAAGCACGAAGGGGATTGATATTATCAGGCAAGCGTGCAGCAGCGACAGCCCCCTTAATGTGAGCACATTTTATTTCTGCAGGAATAGTATATCCAGGACCACCCGTGCCAGAATCATCATGTTCGTGATAGCGTGAATGAGGATCACCTGTTTGAATGAGAGAGTGAGCAAAGAGACGATAAAAAAGCAGACCATCATAGTAATGACGCTCTACTAAATCTTGGAAATTATGGACTGTTTGAGGCGCCGCACTTTCATCTAGTGAGATAACAACGCGTTGAAGGTCTTTTTCTCGGCCAATATGAATCAGCATTACCGCCATAGTGGATCTCTTTGAGGAAGCATGAGGGGTCACGCAGCCACTAAGAATGAGAACGAGGGCGCAAAAAAAGAGAGAGAAATAAAAACGCATATTTATTAAAATGGAGAAAGACTATTCCTAATGGCGATACTACTCTCTCTTCCAGAGTCACTATCTCTAGCAACAAGGGGTGAAATATCTTCAGTCCCTCGACGCAAATAGCCAAGAGCAATAGATTGCTTAGAATCATATTGAAGAGCAGCACTGGTAATTTTTCCTAGAGATCTTTCAGAATCCTCTAATGAATAAATGTCCATATTCGCTGTAATTTCATCTTTGGAAATAAAACCATAAAGCAAACGATTGACATGGCCCACACTTTTTAAACGAGAAATAACCTCCTGTCCCAGGTAGCATCCTTTTTCATAATCAATATAATCTTTTTCTAATCGTGCTTCCGGAGGGAGCGTTTCACTGGTGATGTCAAAACCCCAGCTTGGAATCTGTTTCTCAATACGAAGAATTTCAATCATATCGGCTGAAAGAAGACTTATATGAGCAGTCATCGGAAGTGAAGAAAAGAGTGATAACTCCACATCCTTGCCTGATACACCAAGACGAGAAATCAAAATTCCTGTCATCTCATTGATTTCAACACGGGTTGAGATATCTCCAAAAACATGAACGCTTTGGGGTTGTGAAACATGTGTTATAACAACTTCATCAGTCACAAGATAGCGCTGGAGACGTTCTAGTACAGTGTCTCGCAGAGAAAGATCCGTCTCTATGAGAAAAGTTTCCTCCTTCTGTTTAGTAATATTTAGCAGCGCAATGAGACGCCCTTTTGGAGTCAGTAAACATGCTTTTAAGGCATTTCCTAAAGAGATCTTACGAAGGTTCGCTGTGATTTGACTATTGAGGTAGCGCAAAGCATCTGGACCAGTTACCTCCAGCCATGATGATGGAGGTAAGAGAAAAGCTCCGCCATTCATACGAGCTCTTGCAAGAATGGTTCCATTTTCTAATAAGACCATGTTGCAAAAAAAATATGAAATAATCTAAGAATCATGGCTGGAAAGATATACTGGTTATGAATCCATAGCGTTAGATCATCCCAAAAATGCGATATGAAGAATCACGGGAGAAAGAACCAGATCGCAGATATAAAGGAAAGAGAATATTTTGGATCCACTATTTGATTTGGAAATAAATGATGCTTATGCAACAACATTTCCCAGGACACTATAATCCTGATCGCCGAGTCCCATCGTTACTAAACTCTTAAGAGAGGATGCTGTTACTGCTGTTGCTGCTAGGTTCACATCATGATCTGCAGCAACATTGAGAGAGTGTTCAAGATCCTTAAGCATGTTCTTAGTTGAAAAATGCGGTTCAAAATCACTATCTAATATCTTTTTTAATTTCATTCTAATCGCGGGAGAGTTAGCAGCACTCTGCTCCAATGCCCGAACCAAATAATCTGTCGAAATATCTGCTGCCTTCAAAAGTTTTAATGCTTCTGAGAGTCCCTTGATCTGAACACCCATGATAATATTTGTCGCAAGTTTTATTATCATTGCTGTACCAATGGATCCCATAGTAATGATCTCTTGCGAGGAAATTTTTAAGAGAGGAGTCGCTCTTTGTATAGCCTTAGAGGAGCCTCCCACATAGTAGATTAATTTTCCAGCAGCAGCAGCATCACGACTGCCAGTAAAGGGTGCATCTAAAAATTGAGCACCCTTTTCTAGCACGATTGTTGCAGCTTTCTCTACTTCCAAAGGACTGACTGTAGGATGGCTTAAAACAAGATGCTTTGGTGTTAAGGCAGGAGCAATCTGTGTGAGCACTTCTAACAAGGCAACTCCATCACGCACAAAAACCTGAATCAACTCAGTAGATTTTACGACATCAAGCGGAGAAGCTAAACAATTAAGATTAGGACGTGCCGAACGATTCCACAGAAAAACAGGGAAATTTCCATGATTTTTTAAATGGGCAGCTATACGTTCTCCAATAATCCCAAGTCCAAGAATACCGACAGAGTCAACAGTGTAACCTGGCTGGTCTAAATAATCTGTTGCGTTTTGCTCTGACTGAGGGATCATCTCGGTTTATCTAATAATATTTCTAATATTGAAATGAGATTCAAAGAAAAATCTACCTTACCACTCTAGCTTTTAGCTCCGTTTACTGGTGCTGCCGGAGCATTTCCAGATGAACTTTCGGAAGGACTCTTTGCATCAGATGCTTTTACTCCCGTATTTCCTGGAGCAGGAGTTGGCTTGATTGTCGCTGGGGTAATCACTGCTGGAGCAGGAAGAAAGTTTTCAATTTTAGCGGCTTGTCGCAGCTGCTGCATTTCAGCCTTGAAGGCAGCACGACGCTTTTGATTTTGAAGATAAGCAATAATATTAGCTTTGACTTCATTGAAAGATGCTGTGCCGGCAGGTTTCTTTTCTGAAACCTTAATGACATGAAAACCAAACTTTGTTTTGACAGGAGTATCACTCACAGAACCTACTTTTTGATTAAACGCTGCTGTTGCAAATTCAGGCACCATTTGATTCTTACTAAAGAAACCAAGATCACCTCCACGTTCCTTAGCACCTGGCTCTTCAGAAAGTTCGACAGCAAGCTTTGAGAAATCCTCACCTTTCTTAGCTCTTGTAATTGCTGCTTTAGCTGCCTGTTCCTTAGCAGTGACGACTGAATCGGGAGCTCCTTGAGGAACAAGGAAGAGAATATGACTAGCTTTGACCATGTCAGGATTAGCAAATTGTGTGATATTCTCATTATAAAACTTTTGAGCATCAGCATCAGTCACAACATCCTTTCCCTGAATTTGTGATTTCATCCATTTTGTTTGACGCATGGATTTTTTTAAATTTGCCGTGAATTTTTCGATGGTCTGATCGGATTTTTTTAATTCAGCATTAAAAGCATCCGTTGTTGGAAATTGCTTTTTAATTTTTTCAATCTCCGTGTTGACGTCTGCATCAGAGATTTCTGTTTCAGTAGATTTTTTATCAACGAGCTTCTCCATGATAAGAGCGTCTAAAATTTGATGATAGCCTTGAATTTTCTGATCAGCAGTGAGTGTTGCTGGATTCATATTGCTCGAGGCAACTGCTTCTTTAAATGCCTTTTCTAAGTCTGCCTTTGAAATCTTAACTCCATCAACAATGGCAACTGGGTCTTTGAGTGCAATAACACTAGAGCTAGCGCCTTTGATTTGTGGTTCTACTGTATTGGATTTGTGAACCCCTAATTTTTCCTTGGCTGCTGCCACTGCTTCCTTAGCTTTAATAAGTGCTTTTCCTGTCGTACTAGTAGTGGAAGCTTGGGTGGTGAGAGGAGGTGCTGATACTGGGGGAGCTGAAGATGGTGTTGTTACCTGAGCTTGCAAGAGAGAAGCACTTAGTGGAATGGCAACAGCGATTGTAAGTTTAAGTAATATAAGATTCTTGTGTGACTTCATAGGTAGTAAATATGTGCCATGAGATTGTTAAAAACGCCAGTAGAATTTTTAATTTTTTAATTTTTTTATAGATTTACATTTTCGCTGTCATAAGAAATAATTTCCTGCTTTCTATCATCATTGTTCAAAAATTCAAAAATTCTAGAAACTGATCAATCTGGTAAAAAACGCAAGTGATATACCTTGATCGGAAGTTTCTAACCCTTTCTATTGTTATCTATCCAAGCCGTTGTTCCCTAACCTTGTCTACTCCCCTGAGAAAGAAGACTAGAGTATCCCTTGTAAGTTATCGTCAAATATCTGTGCTGAAGCTCACGTGGCGAAATTGGCAGACGCGTACGTCTCAGAAGCGTATGGGTAATTCCATGGAGGTTCGAGTCCTCTCGTGAGCAAGCCGACTGGATCACTTGAACAATCTGTTATCCCTATTGTGTATTTATGAATCCCAAATACGTCAAAGAACTCTTTAGTTCTATTGCAAGCCGTTATCAACTAGCTAATCACCTACTTTCAGGAGGAATGGATTGTTGGTGGCGCTTCTGTGTTGCACGGAGAGTCCAACAATGGCATCCCAACAAACTTCTCGATGTGGCCACTGGGAATGGAGATTTGGCCTTTGCCATTAGAAAAAAACTACCTCAAACAGAAATCATCGGTCTTGACTTCTGCGTAGAAATGTTGGCCGAGGCACAACACGCACAAATCAAAAACAAAGATCTCAAGAGCATTGCTTTTCTTGAAGGCGATGGACTCTCTCTTCCCTACGAAGAAAACTTTTTTGATGTGGTCACTATTTCCTTTGGACTCCGCAACATGACTTCTTGGGAAGGAGGCTTGCGTGAAATGCATCGTGTTTTACGCCCAGGAGGTCATCTCTTAATCCTTGATTTTTCCATTCCTACTGCTCCCTTGCTACGCCCATGCTACCGTTTTTATCTCCATCATGTACTACCACGCTTGGCAGGATGGCTCACAGGAAGAAGTGATGCCTACGAATATATGGGAGGCTCCATTGAAGCCTTTCCTTCGGGAAAGGAAATGCTTTCTTTACTCAAAAAATGTGATTTTTGTAATACCACTGCTGCCCCAATGACTTTTGGGATTGTCACAATTTATACAGCGACCAAAAAGAATGCTCTCTAGCCCGAATATTCAACAGTAGATGAGTATGCAATATCCTAACTAACCCAGATCAATAAGAATCTCACGATCCCTGGCTCCATCCTTGGGTCCTAAAATTCCCCGTTGCTCTAAAATATCGACCACCCGTGCGGCCCGCGTGTAGCCAAGGCGCAGGCGCCTTTGAAGCATTGATGTGGAGGCTTTCTTTTCTTGGCGAATAATCTCAAGGCACTTAGTAACAAGCTCTTCTTCTTGATCTGTAATATCTTCCTTGGGCATGGTTGCATTGAAAAGCTTCGCCGCAATAGAGGGTTCGAACATTGGCTTGCTCTGTTCTCCTAAGAAATCAACCACCCGTCCGATCTCCTCATCGGTGACAAGTACACCCTGTGCACGCACCACCTTCGCACTTCCCGGTGGTAGATAGAGCATATCCCCCTGACCTAACAAACGATCAGCTCCATTTTGATCCAGGATGACACGGCTATCGAGCTTCGAGGCTACCTGGAAGGCGATGCGTGTGGGAATGTTTGCCTTGATAATTCCCGTCACCACATCGGCTCGTGGAGTTTGTGTGGCCACAATCATATGAATCCCTGCAGCCCGCGCCATCTGAGTAATACGAGCAATAGCAGACTCGACATCAGCAGGAGCTGTTTGCATGAGATCTGCGAGCTCATCGACAATGACAACAATAAAGGGCATATGATCAGGAATAATGATCTCCTCCTCGTCTCTACGCTGATGAGGGAGAGCATGAGCTTTTAGGGCTATTGCATCAGGCTCTAGAGGATCTTGGTCAGGGAAGAGACTACTTTCTTGAGCCTCTTCATTTGTAGTATGAGCGTGAATGGTCTCTTCGGCTTCTACCTTTGGCCGTCCATTAAACCCACTAATATTACGCACTCCCGTCTTGGCAAAAATTTTATAACGCAGCTCCATCTCATCAATGACCCAGCGCAGCGCGAGTAAAACTTTTTTAGGATCCGTCACAACAGGTGTCACCAAATGTGGAAGCTTGTTGTAGATCTGCATCTCAACAACCTTCGGATCAATCATAATAAAACGCAGCGTCTCAGGAGTGTGCTTAAAAATAAGACTCGTAATAATCGAGTTAATACAAACGCTCTTACCACTTCCCGTGGCTCCTGCTACCAGGAGATGCGGCATCTGTGCAAGATCAGCAATGATCGCATGACCATAGACATCCTTACCAAGAGCTAAGGGTAGCTTCGCCTTAGAACTCTGCCAGAGATCGCTTTCAAAAAGCTCACGAATGGCCACGGTCACTTTATTGCTATTGGCAATTTCAATACCAACGGTATCTTTCCCCGGAATAGGTGCCAAAATATTAATACGCTCAGCACTCGTGGCGCGGGCCAAATCACGTTCTAAATTTGCAATACGATCCACACGCACACCACTTGCCGGATAGAGCTCATAGCGTGTGATCGTTGGCCCCTTGGTAATATCTCCTGCTGCTGCCTCAATGCCAAACTCACCTAGCGTTTCAATTAACACACGCTGGACTCCTTGAAGCACGGCAGGATCGACAGGCTTGCAATCTTTATTTTCATGCGTTTCTAAAAGCCCAAGAGCAGGAAGTTGATAATGTTCTAAATCAAGAGGAGCTAATAAAGCCGCTTCAGCATTGATCCCGCCAGTGGGCTTCGGCTTCATGACCTCGGCAAGAGTTGGTTTTCTAACAGGGATACTCGCATCAATAATCTTGGGCAGAGGCATATTAGTAGGCAGAGCCCCTTCACGTTCTTGTGTCGATGGCTTGTCACGCTCGGATTCTTGAGGCGTCTTTGTGGTACGACGTGAGGATGCTTTCTGAGACTTTACTGCTCTAGGACAGATCTCTTGTGGTTTGGATAGCGAAATGGATTTCTTTTGTGCGTTGTGCGCGTACTCATTTTTTAAAAAGACATATGACTGGAAAAATAATTTCCCTAATTGTGCTAATACCCGCTTAGTCGTTGTGATGGGGTGAAATCCTGTGGCCAAAATCACACTTGTAAGGGCTGTCATGACAAACAAAAAAAGCGTACCCACTATCCCCATCGTATTCTTCCCAACTGCAAGCCCAAGAGCATGGCCAAACCATCCGCCGGCACCAGGAAGTGCTAGAGTTTGCTTCCACGAAGTAGAAAACCAATGAAAGTGGTCCAGGAAATCCAAAAAATAAGCCCAGCTCATCACAAACACAAGAGACCAACCCAGACGGATCGTAAGAGGCGACTCATCACCCACAAATCGCGAAAACCCTAAACCCAGTATCGTCGCTGCTCCAAAAAATGACGCTCCACCAAAAATAAAAAAACAAAGCCCCGCCATCACCGCTCCAAAGCGCCCAACAAAATTCAGCGGCACCGAAGACATCGAAGAATACTTGGCATAAAAAATCCACGAAGGCACATCGCGTGGGTCGTAGGAGAGCAGAGCAAGCAAGAGCAACACTCCCCCACCCATCAACACAAGTCCCATGAGTTCATTCCAACTATGTCGCGATCGTGAGGCCATCGATGCTAGGGTTAGGAGACTTCTCTTTCTCAATCAAGAGTGACTAAGAACCAGGCACCTCTTCTACATTGTTGACCTCTTCTGCCTCGCCCACCAAGTCATACTCTCTAGTGCCTATGATCCGACACGTGATAAAATGACCTGTCGTCACTGGCTTCATCAAGTGAACACGACAATCCACATCCGGAGCATCTCCCTCAGTACGTCCTAAGAGCGGTGTATCAGCAATGACCTTGATCCGCTTACCCACCTGAGCCTCCGCCCAGTCACGCGCGATTTCTCGCTGCAAGAGCATCGCCTCACGAAGACGACGCTTTTTTGTATTTCCATGAATCTGATCGGGCATCTTAGCGGCACGCGATTCTTCCTCTCGTGAATAGGCAAAAACTCCAAGCCTCTCAAAACGCGTCTCACGGATAAAATCTAGCAAAGCTTGAAAATGCTCCTCCCTCTCTCCTGGAAAGCCGACAATAAAAGTTGTCCGAATCGTAAGCTCTGGAATGCCAACCCGAAGGCGTGCAATGAGGTCCACAATATGCTTTCGACTTGTCTCCCGCTTCATGGCAGAGAGCATCTCCTCATCAATATGCTGGAGTGGCATATCAACATAACGCGCCACCTTAGGATTACGCGCAATAGCTGCAATCAAATCATCACTCCAATGTGCAGGATGCGTGTAGAGAAGCCGTATCCAAAAATCTCCCTCAATCGCACTCAAGGCATCGAGCAAACCAATCAAGCTCGGACCACGCGCCGCCGTCACCTCTTGACGAGGCCCTGCTTTTTCCTCCCATGCGTCCATGCCAAAATACGTCGTATCTTGACTGACCAGATTAATTTCCTTCACCCCTGAAGCCACAAGCCCCTTAACCTCATTGACTACGGACTCTATGGTACGACTACGATGACGCCCACGCATCCGTGGAATCACACAAAAGGAACAAGGATGATTGCATCCTTCTGCAATTTTGACATACGTCGTATGGGCGGCGGTAAGCCGCACGCGAGGCGTGTCAAAATCAGGAATATAGGCGGCACGCCGTGAGACAGTCACGCGATTCTCTTGATCCATACCTTCCTGAAAAAGTCGATCAAAAATTTCCCCAGCACGCGAAATCTCATCAAGCCCTAAAAAGGCATCCACTTCCGGCAGCTCCTTGGCCAGATCAGCCGAATAGCGCTGGGAAAGACACCCACCCACAACAAGCTTTTGGGCACTATTGAGACCATGAAGACGACGACGATGTGCTTCTAAAATCGCATCGATACTCTCCCTCTTGGCAAGATCAATAAACCCACATGTATTGACAAGTACCACATCAGCCTCTTCATGCTTCTGAGTGAGTTCATAACCATGACGTGCGGCATCGCCTAAGAGGATTTCGGCATCAACGAGATTTTTAGCACATCCCAGGCTAATCAAGCCCACTTTACGTTTGAGAGAAGGAGAAAGAGTCGACATATCTATGATGACAAGGAAGAAGACGAAGAGATCAGTAGTAAGCTAGAGAGCTTGTTACAGATGATCAAGGAGGTATGATGCTGGCATTTCCTGACCCTACGTAGCAATAAGTAAATGAGACTTCTTTCAAAAATCACTAATAGTGATGGAGAATAAAGAGCTTAAACCCGTATATTTCATACTGATCGTAACGAGGAGGCTACGAAGGTAGGATGGGGTCAGGCAAACCCAGCATTCTGACGCCTGACTCTATTGAGTCCATAGCGCCCACAAGTC
>Ga0364859_10324_pt1 | contig 29447 bp, 24 predicted proteins | sample ExccelAu500001D3_FD_206911 | JGI IMG/M metagenome (GOLD analysis project Ga0364859, IMG submission 206911) | Enriched cells from Trout Bog Lake Hypolimnion, Wisconsin, USA - BchlTB.Aug20.5000.01 .D3 | ecosystem: Environmental > Aquatic > Freshwater > Lake > Hypolimnion/Profundal zone | place: USA... | reverse complement strand
TTTACATACGAGAATTGCCGATTACGGTAGACACAAAGTTCATTGAAAGCAAGACAGGTATTCTTTCAAGACTTTTGCAGGTAATTATTCCGGAACATATAAATGAAGGGGCCGAAACCTTTGAAGATAGATTCAATCTTAAAACCAAACATAATCTTATCAGGATAAGATTTCTTGACGACGGGCTTACCCCATTGAGCGGTTTTGAGGAAATCGGAATTGGTGAAACGGAAATTAATACTCTGACAATTCCGTGTAAAAGGGTATTTATTATTGAGAACGATATAACCGCTCTTATTTTCCCAAAGATGAAGGATAGTATTGTTCTATTCGGCAAAGGATTTAACGTGACCTCTTTGAAAAATATAAGTTGGCTAAAGGAAGCAGAGATATATTATAGTAGTGATATTGACGTTCAGGGATTTGAGATGCTTTCGCAAATCAGAGGGTATTTTCCACAAACCCAAAGTTTTTTAATGGATGAATTAACGTTTCAAAGGTTTTGGAGTGAAGAGTTTCGAGGTGCGGAGTCAAATAAATCTGCGCCCAATTTAACGGAAAGTGAAGAGGAGTTTCGTAAATATCTACTTATAAATAACAAGCGTTTGGAGCATGAGAAGATTCCATTGTCATGGATTGAATCTCAAGTTCAAAGTGTTTTAAAGCAGGCAAAGTAATATCAGGAAGAATAGTTTCTTTGTTTAAGCTCTTCCAACGTTTCAAAATTATACTTTTGCTTTACCTCAAGGGCATACAATAATTTTATCATGAGAGGCATCATTTACTACATATTCTTGGCCGCCATAGTGCTTTTAATGGTCAGCCTTGTACTTTCGTTTAATGAGCAGTTCAACCTGCAAAGGCATGTGTCGATACCGGCTACAAAATTCAGCAGCCAATCTTTTTTTGAATCACTGGTAAGTCAGGGAGTTCAAAATCTAAAGCAACCCACCAGTTTGCTCATTCTACAGATACTTGTCATTTTGCTCGCCTCCAGGGTAACGGCCTATCTTTTTGGGTTTATCGGTCAGCCGGCGGTAATGGGTGAGATCGTTGGAGGAATTCTGCTTGGGCCGTCGTTGCTGGGACTTTTGGCGCCTTCAGTCAGTCATTTCCTGTTCCCTCCCGATTCCTTGGGTCGGTTGCAATCGCTAAGCCAGGTGGGTTTGATTCTTTACATGTTCATCGTCGGTATGGAAATTGATTTTGGCAAATTACGGACAAAAGTGGCCGAAGCATTTTTGATCAGCCATTCGGGCATTGTTTTTCCTTTGTTCCTGGGAATGGGGCTAAGCTTTTTTCTTTATAACGAATTTTGCCCACAGGGAATCAGCTTTTTGCCCTTCGCACTTTTTATGGGTGTGGCCATGAGCATCACTGCTTTTCCGGTGCTGGCGCGGATCGTGAAAGAAAAGAATCTGGGCGGCACCAAAGCCGGTATCGTCAGTATTTCGAGCGCGGCCATTGAAGATGTTACTGCCTGGTCACTACTGGCTCTTATCATTGCTGTAGCCAAGTCGACCTCTATTGCCACTTCAGTGCTTTCATTACAATTGGTGATCATGTTCATCGCCTTTATGCTTTTGGTTATGCGACCGTTGTTAAAAAAATATCAGCACCTCCTTTTCAATCCCAACCGCTCAGATATTTTCGGCATCACTCTAATTATCGCTGTACTATTCTTGTCGGCTATTACTACTGATGTGTTAGGTGTGCATGCCGTTTTTGGTGCTTTCATTACGGGCCTCATCATGCCTGACGAGATCAAACACAAGTCTCCGGTGAAAATTAAACTGGAGGATTTTACCTCTGTGGTTTTGTTACCCATATTTTTTGCGCTTACGGGTCTTAAGACTCAACTAGGGTTGATCAACAGCATTCATTTATGGGTCATTTTCGGGCTGGTTCTTATGGTTGCCATTGTGGGCAAACTGGGTGGAGTTGTAATTGCAGCACGGTTTAGTAAAATTGGTTGGCGTGATTCATTGATATTGGGGGTTTTAATGAATACGCGGGGATTGATGGAACTTATCGCGTTGAATATTGGTTACGACCTGGGTGTGATTTCCGGACCGATATTTACACTGTTAGTACTCATGGCTATCATTACTACCTTTATGACAGGCCCGCTATTAAATTTGATACTAACCAAAGATAGCTTTACGCAGGCTTAAGAATATGTATCAGTTTTGCACTATTACGACGGTCAGCCATTTGTATAAGGTTTATGCACTGGCTGATTCTATTGCCAATCAGCAAAGAGACTTTACGCTCCATGTACTGGTGATAGACGATAACAGACCGTTTGAGTTTAAGCAGTGCAGATTTTATAGCCTGGCCGATATTTCCGGACAATATCATGCGGCTGAAATAATTGAAAAATACAATAACAACAAGGACAGACTGCGGTGGAGTCTGAAGCCGGTAATGATGAAATACTTGTTGTCGGGCGTTGAAACGGATAGGTTAATTTATCTCGATAACGACCTTTTCTTCTTTTCGGATTATGAGTTTCTTTTTGAGTTGTTGCTAGACCACAGCTTCCTCCTCACACCTCATTATTACAAAAATGATCCGAATAAGAATCAGAACTGGCTTGAGGCAAATTTCAGGATAGGGTTATATAACGCAGGATTTGTTGGTGCCAATAAAGCAGCCATTAAAACCTTGCAATGGTGGGCAGATTGTTGCCTGTACCGGTGCGAAAAGAATTCTTTCAGGGGTATGTTTGATGATCAGAAATACCTGGATATCATTCCTATTATTGAGGATACGGCGTGCATTGTACGGCACAAAGGTTGCAACGTAGCCGGTTGGAATACAGAATTATGCAGGCGGGAAATAGTTGATCATAGGGTATTGATCGACGGTAAATATGATATTGTATTTATCCACTTCAACGAAAACACGATTCGCGAAATTGTGGATGGGTCTGATCACATCCTGTTTAACTACTATCGCGCGTATGTCGAAACGCTGAAACGATACAAAACGGACCTGAAAAAAAAGGAGATCTATTTTGAAAAGCGCTTAAGCGACAGCTTAAAGCTTGGATTGTGGAAGATATTGACCAGGCTGGAAGTTTAACTTGCATCTGTTAGTTGTCTCCTAAGGTGAATTCCTGTTTCAAAAAATCGTACACAATATGTGGCGGCAGATTTAACAGCTGCGGGTATATCCTTTTCAAAACGGGGGTTTCGTAATAATAAAAAGGTTTGGTTAACCGGGCCATTAAAGTGCGCATAGTATAGCCAAAATTCTGCTCAAACAATTTTCGTCTGAACGTATCGATGAACTTTTGAGATTCTTTTTTATAACGGAGCTGTTGGTTAAAACTTATCTGGTTGCCATGTACTCTAAACCCACCAACCATTACCTGCGCCGTGTAAAGTTGTGCATGTTCAAAAAAGCGGGTCCACAATTCAAGGTCGAACGCGATAAACTCCTCCTTCAAATGGGCGCCGGCTTTGTCCCACAAAGACTTCCGCCAAAAAACACTTTCCTGTTGTATGGCGCTGAAATCTCCCATGGCAAACCTCCACTTGCTCCAGCGGGCAAACTTTAAATGCAGATTGTCACCAATGTATTGGGGGAAATAATAAGGCCGGCCCCGGTTATAATGAATTTCATTCACACACGAACCACCGGCACTAAACCAGGTAGGAAATCCCATCATCCAATCCACATTTTTGAGCGTATCAAATATTTCGGCTACCGCAAACAAGGACCGGCTGTGAAGTCTGTCATCGGTGTTTAACCAACCCATAATATCACCCGTAGCCAGTTTAAAGCCCTTATTCAGGGCTTCGGCCGGGCCGTTATCCGGCTCATAAATGACGTGCGTTATTCTATCCCGGTATTTATCTATGATCGCTCTTGTTCCATCTGTACTGCCTCCATCAACAACAATGTATTCTAACGCAGGATAGTTCTGGTCAAGTATGGACTGTATGCCAGCCTCAATATACTGAGCACTATTAAAAGAAACCGTAACGATACTTATCCTGGGATATTCCATTTTAATATTCGCTTAAAAAATAGGCCTGCGTGTTATGATCAAACCTGATGACCCGTGCATATCCGCTCTCCGCCCTGTAAAATACCCTTAAATAAGGTATGTTGTTGATGAAAAAGAATTCCTTCACACGACCCCAAATTCCATCCTCCAATAATGCCGGGCTATTGGGTTGCCGGATATTTTGTTTGTTGATTTTGTGGTAATTGGATGAACTCGACAAGTATATTTTGCAAGTGTACAATTTATAGCTGCGAAACATGGCAACCCAGAGGTCTTCGCAAAAGTCGCGCTCAGCAACAAAGTGCAATACCGGTGAAACGGTGCTCCATATTCTTTTCCGCCAAAACGTAGATGCCGGGGCTATGAACCTGCCCGAGTTTTTATACAAATTCCGCTCGTATATTTTGTCACTCCAGCGCCTGATGGCTGTACTACCCAATGTGATATTATACCCGGAAGGGGTCCTGAAAGACTGTATGCCGGTTAGCCAGTCAATTTCATCGTATTGCCTGAAAATGCGGTTAACCGAATCGAAAGCTCCTTCAAAAAACGCTTCTCCGCTGTTAATTACAGAACAATAATCAACATCCGCATTAGTCAGATCACCGACGAGTTTTTGAAAAAAATCTTGCCTGCTGTTAAATGAAATATTAATGCTGTTGCCGTCACTATTTACTGGCGGCAGTTTTTTGTCTTCCTGATAAAATACATGAATACAGAGCGCAAGACCAGGTGTTCGTTGCCTTTGAACTGACTGAAGCGTGCATTCCAAATCCTGGTCATTACCGTTAAAGATAATGCCAACAAAGAACTTACTGCTTTGCTGCATTTCCGGTGCCGGTGGAATGTTACGGCTTTTATCGTATTCTTCAGCTATACTCATGATGCACTACCTAAGAGCGGTATTAAATATACAAGAACAACGGGCATGCGTTCAGACGGTTTTTGGAAACCAGGGCAAAAAGGCACTGGTGCTTTTTTTGTATTGCGAATATGCATCGTTACCCTCATACTTTTTTTCAAGTAACGTCACCCCGGATACTCTTAATAAAAAGAATGTGATGGTTACCGGAGCAAGTAAGGAAATATACCACAACCCGGATGGGATAGCGATAACAAACATGGCCCACCACTGCACGGCCTCTCCAAAGTAATTAGGGTGCCTGGTATATTTCCATAACCCCGTATTCATGACACCATGTTTGTGCGGGTTGGTTTTAAACATGTACATCTGCCAGTCTCCCACGGCTTCAAACAGAAATCCGATGAGGCCGATCGCACTTCCAACAGGGTATAGCCATTTTGAATGATAAAATGCCGCATGGGGGGCTGAGTTTACAATAACTATTGGTAGTGTATTAATGAACATGATGCAACCCTGTAACATAAACACCTGGAAAAAAGAGCGCACCACTACGTTTCTGCCCCAATCTTTCCGCCATTTTGCGTACCTGAAGTCTTCGGGCTTTCCCCAATTGCGGATCAGGATGTAAGCAGACAACCGCAGGCCCCATACAATGGTTAAGAACGTGACGAGCTTTTGAGCCCGCCTATCGTAACCGTAATACCAAAATGTTGCCAGGGCTACCACTATAAAGCCCAGGCCCCAGCCAATATCGACAATGCTGTTATCCTTTTTTACCAGTGCAATGATGAACATGCCGCACATAAAGCAAAAAATACAAAGAGCCGAAAGAGCGAATGGGTTCATCATTTTTTCATTTGATTCACGTAAACATGGCCACGTTGGTGAAATTAATGGTATCCGGTATTAATAGGAACTAAGCCCGTAAAGTTAAACTTGTTTACGGCTACTTCATAATTACACAGCCAATCGGATCGGTATTACGCCGTTTGCCTAATTGGTACGAATAAATTACTATTGTAAATCCACGTGTTTAAAAACAAACAGATCGGTATGAGCTTTTCGGGCAGAGTAGTTTCCAAAGTAAAGCGAACGGTTACCGAACAGGTTGCAGGGTCGTGGATGGGTGGATTTATGGCCCAAAAGATAAGCGGCAATTATATCCTCATGTATCATGGGGTTTCAGCCGAGGGGGGAACCCGGTTTAACCGACGTCATGCATCGGTGGTTTGCTTTGAAAAGCAACTTCGTTTCCTTAAAAAGCATTGCTCTGTTATCAGCCTGGATGATTTTTTTGAGAGGAGATTCGACACCCAAAAGCCCAACTTCGCACTCACGTTCGATGATGGTTATCTCAATAATTTTACTTACGCAAAGCCACTCCTGGAGGCATATCAATGTCCGGCAAGTTTTTTTATCACAGGCCTGAATGAAGTGAAAGACCAAATATTGTGGGCCGATTATGTCAACATTGCCAGTGTTTTAACTGATTCCGACATAGAAATCGAAAATGAGCCGTTCAAAAAGAAGGGAGATGTTTATTTTTCTGAGCTTAGCGGAAACTCGCTTTATGAAGTTGTCAAAACCCAAAAGGCTGATTATTCTTTTAAGCAAAAGGTGAAGGAGGCTTTTGGCAAATATGTCAATTTTGAAAATGATCCATCCATCCGCGAATACTGGCAACTGATGAATGACAGGCAGATACAGGAGACTGCAAAATCGAAATACATAAAAATAGGTTCGCATGGTTATTTCCATAATAATCTGGGCGCAATACCAGAGGGGGATGCATTGGAAGAGCTGAAACGGTCAAAAAATTACCTCGAAAGCCTTGTTCAGTATGAAATGAGGCAATTGGCTTATCCGGACGGTTCCTATACCCCCTCATTGGTTAAAACAGCAGGGCAAATGGGTTTCAACATTCAACTGGCGGCCGATCATTTTTTATTTAATGAGCCGGCGGATAATCCAGACATTAAAAAGCGATATGGAATTTATACCATTGACTCCTGTCTCAACCAACTTTTTACAGCTATTAATTTGTCTGTATAGCTAAGCAATTCTTGTAAACAACACAAAGCCAGCTAAATTTGGCCCAAATCACGTTGCATTGAATATCACAGGTCCGGAAAAATTGAGAGTATTATTAACTGCCAATACCATGACGCATGGTGGTGGAGCAGAGTCGCTGGTATTTAATATCTTCAATGAGTTAAAGAACCATAGTGAAATTCATGTCAAACTGGTGACCTTTCAAAAAGCGTTTGACAGGAGTATAAACGACAGTACCCACCTGGAAGAGATACTTTTGAAGGACCCGGATTTTTGCAATTGCACCTCATACGTTAACTTATCAGTTACAAAACCCAACAAGGCTGACCTGACTCACTTTACTCAAATTGTAAAAGAGTTTAACCCACACATTATTCACTCCAATTTATTTATTGCCGAGTTGATAACGCATGAAGTGATCTTTCCGGGCATTAAATATTTTACGCACTGCCATGATAATATGCCACAGTTGCGTAATTTTTCCATACAAACCCTGACACATAAAAATCTGCTGACCGATTTTTATGAAAAGCAGCATCTGGTAAAAAGATACCTGGCTTGCAACAACCGGTTCATTTCTATTTCAGAAGACACAACCAAGTATTTTGAGTCGGTGCTACCGGTTGCACTCAAAAAAAATATCTATCCGCTTGATAATGCCATTGTAACAAGTAGCTTTCATGGTGCCGGAAAAATACGCGATCTGAGTAAGATACGTATTGTAAATGTGGGTAGCTTTTTAACGAAAAAGAACCAGCAGTTCTTAGTGGATATTGCTCTTTCCCTTCAAAAGCGTGGACGGTCTTTTGAGATCATCATGCTGGGGGAGGGCAATGATTTTGACAAAGTGAAGGCAAAGGTAAAAGCTAATCAGCTGGAGCATGTTATATCCATGCCGGGAAATACGGTAAACGTAGCTGATTATTACGCCGGGGCGAATGTGTATCTTCACGTAGCCACATATGAGCCCTTTGGGCTGGTGCTTTTGGAGGCTATGGCCAGCGGATTACCTGTGGTAACTCTTGACGGCAAAGGCAACAGGGGGCTGATACAGGCAGGGAAAAATGGTTTCATGATCTACGACCAGGACCCGGAGGCTTTTACCGATGCCATAGAAAAGATAGTAAAGGATAAGGAAGAATATCAACAGATGTCGGACAATGCAGTGGCATTTGCAAAAAATTACGACATAAAAGAGTACACCAATAAACTGATCAGACTTTATCAGGGGACCTGAGGCTAAGGACGGAGTTAAGAAACTCCTGGTAATTTTTTTCAGCGCTGTATTTCTCTTTCCAGATCAAAACAGCATTATCCCTGATTCTCTTTTTTTCCTCCTCTCCGAGCTTATAAAAGCGAACAATAGCATCTGCTACCTCACGGGCAGAGCAACTTTGCTTCAACAAAAAACCGTTTTCCCCCTCTTCCAGTATTTCTCCAACCCCACCTACCAGGGTGCCGATAACAGCAATTCCGAAAGAACCCGCCTCAATAATAGAAACGGGAATGCCCTCGGTTTCGCTTACATTAATAAAAAGGTCAACCTTAGTGGTTTTGTAAAATTGTAGCAGCTGGGTATTACTTACCTGCCCTTCAAAAGTGTAATGGATATTAGGCCGGTTCGACAATTTCGCAGATGCGAGCTCCTTTAACTCCGCATCGAGCGGCCCCTTACCGAAATGTCGCCAATCGATATTTATATCAGTGATCAAAGCCAAAGCTTCAATGATAAGAGAGACTCTTTTAAGGGGAATAAGGTTAGAACAGCTTACTATGCGCAACATACCCTCATTGGGTTGGGCGACGATTTTATCAGTGTTAAATGTGCCTAGCCTTGAAATGATCAAATGATCATTCATCCGGGCATTTGTAAGTTTTTGCAGATAACCGCATGCATCCATAGAAATGCAATACACCCGATCCAGCTGCTCGATCATGAAATTACGTAAAGGAAGGTACGGAGGAGTTTGGGTTTCAAAATATACATCCCAACGATGTACCCTGCAAATAGCCCTTACTTCCGGATTCTTACTTCTGAAAAGCGCAACACCAGATGTAATATCATTCATCCAATATGAATACAGGTAGAGTCCGTTAACATCGATCTCATGTTTTTGAATGATCCCGTTCAACAAATCATTTACTTCCAAAGCCTTGGCATAGCTTGCCAGCAAAACAGATAATATCTCTTTGTTGGCCTGCAGTAAGAACTCCTTTTTGATGTATTCAATTTCCTGCTGTATGACCGGGTTAAAAAAACCAAACAAAGAACGTACCTTATATCTGAACGATGGTTTGTAGGGTATACGTATTATCTCAACATTATCAGGTATTGTGCGTGTTTTCGCGTCGGTAAGATTGTTTGTGATGATGAATATCCGGTCAAATGATTTGACCAGGAAAGGAAACTCATTTTCAATAAAAGTTTCAGCAGTTCCATATGGAAAAGAATCTGTTAAAAATATGAGTGTTCGTGAATCCACAGACATGCCTTCTTGTTTCAAAATCTAAAGACAAGTATAAGCATGTTAAACGGGTTAATGTACCGAGAAGGCGACCTGATTGTTATTTTTCCAGAATTTAATCCGATTGTGGTATAGGAAACAGCCTTTTAAACGGTGAAGCCCATGGTAAATGGTATTTATTTAGTTTAGTGGCGGTTAGTACAATGGCCCGGCCAATATAAACGTACAGTAATTATGGCATCTTCCTTCAAAGAATTAATAAAGAATGTTGCTTTCAGGTCTCTATATGTGTGTAATGTTCAAAAGGGATTGAGAAGCATTAAACTTCGCGAGAACAGAATAACAGTTTTATGCCTTCATCGGGTTTCAACTGAATATGACCATTTCTGGGACCCTATCAAGCCGGATACTTTTGAGCAGTTAATAAGCTATTTGGTAAAAAACTACGATGTAATACCCGTAGAAAAGATCGGAGAAAAACCAGGCAAGAGGCCCCGTGCGATATTGAGTTTTGATGACGGTTATTATGATTTTTATACCAACGTCCTGCCTTTGCTAAAACATTATTCCTTGCCGGCTAATCATAACATTGTAACAGACATTGTAAACGGCAAACAGGATGTAATATGGACTGAAAAGCTCAACTTTCTTTTTAACCACTTTAGAATTGATGCCATAGATGATACTTTAAAATTGCCCGGGGTCGAATTCAATATTAAGGAGCAGCAAACCAATCTTGATGGGTTTTATATAAAAACACTTCAAGCCCTGTTCAAGCTGGACCAACGAGAAAGATTGACAATTTTAGATGGGTGGCTGGGAAGGTATAATCTCAGGGTACCGCCCAAAAAAATGATGGGGTGGAGTGAAATTATGGAATGCCAGCAATATGGGGTTGAGTTTGGTTCGCATACAAAAACGCATCCTGTATTATCCGCCATGAAAAATGAAAAAGAGCTTAGGGCCGAGATATTTGAATCGAAATCTGAAATAGAGAAAAATCTGAACAGAGAAATCTCCATACTGGCGCCACCCAATGGCATGTGCGATCAGCTTGTTTTAAACCTGGCAAAGGAGGCCGGCTATAAATATGTGTTAGGCATCGGCGACCACTGTGAACTGGACAATAAGGGGGAGGACTTCACCTTCATGACAAGGCTAAATTTAATTTCCGAGCCACATAGCCATATGGTACTAAGAATTGAGGAGATGCAGAGTAACCTTAAAAAATATGCAAAAAGATTAAGGGGTGCCTAGCCTGCTTTCTGAACAGGAAGTTTTTGTTCAATGGCATTTATAATTTGCGCATATACCCGGGAGAAGTTTTCAAGCGACTTCCCATAGGGGTCTTCAATTTCTTCATCACCCAAAAAGAATATTTTCCCTTCGCTCACCCCCATTTCTTTCAATGTGACAAAATTTTGTTTGTCCATTACAAAAATGTAGTCCGCCGACTTCACCTGCTGAGCATCATAAGTTGAAGATGAAAAACCGGTCATGTCAACACCGAATGATTCCGCTGCCTTTACAGCATTTACCGGGCTCATCCGGTTTTCTGAATTAGCGGTGCCAAACGAAAAATACTGATGTGCCGGATTGAACTTTCTGGAGTAATATTCGGCAAAGGGGCTGCGGCAAATGTTTCCCATGCAAACAAAACCAACAGTGCAGGTTTTCCCTGAAGGGACTACCGCCTGGTGTTTCGAAACCGCAACCAACCTGGTTTGAAAAGAATGAATGAGCCGAATCAGGTTCCGTTCAATCACATCGTAATAGCAGGCTACGACAAATCCCGGGTCGTTAAAGATATTGTCTTCAATGATCTCATTTTTGTTCAATACCCCTTTGAAGGTTGCCAACCAATTGAAGAAACTCTTAAGGCACCTTTGCTGTACAATGGCCCGTATGTTATTGACCACCTCTTCTTTAAGATTTCTGACCCGGACGTATTTTACAGGCAAATTCCTTTCAACCTGCTTGTTCAGAAACTGCATTTCGTATAGCTGAACCGGGTAATTAAGCCCACATCGCACCGAGACCTCGATGGAACCCCAAAACCGGCCGTTTATCTCCATAATGTATGCGTCGCTACCGTCTATCCTGAATTCAACCATCGCAACTCCGCTCCAGTTGATCTTTTTTATCAGCGCATGAACCTTATCCTGCAGTCCATACTCTTGCACCTGCACTGATTCGCGATAGGTGCTTTCTCCTTCGTATTCAAAAATTCTCCTGTGGATGTACTCATTTATGATTACGCCGTTTTGGGCGATAATATTATAACCTATTCCATACCCCGGTATAATTTCCTGAACTAGCATTTGTACGTTGTTAATGTTTTCACGTACATAATCAACCAGCTGTTCGTAGCTCTGTATCCGTTTAACTTTAAAGTAATAGAGACGGTTATCTTTCAAAATACTTGAACTTTCCGGCTTTACAATGCAGGGAAACCTGAACGCTGCCTGATGAGCTTCAACATCTTTCAGGCCGTTCAATAAAATGGTCTTTGGCGTTTTCATGCCAACGGCCTCAGAAACTTTGATCAGTTCATATTTGCTATGCGCATATTCGTCAGTAAATGAATGGTTAACCCCAATGATCTTTACCTGTTCAGATAGCCGGTCATAATAAAGTTTGCAAATTTCGAGCGCCTGGTCGTTGATAGGTAACAGACAATCCGTTTTATTGAGTTGCAGGTATTTAATAAGGTTATCGGTGAATCCGGCCACATCTGTGTCGGGCGACTTTACAAGATGGTATTTTTTTACATAACGGGAATGCTTGAGAGGCAGGTCGAGCCATGCATAAACAATCACCTCCACGCCATATTTGCTCAGCTGTTTCGCAACATAGGCTGCTGATTTTGTGGATGATCCAAGTATAACTATGTTAGGCATTCTCTGGCTGTTTGATACGCATAAACCCTTCTTTCACGGCAACAATAGTATAGCAAATTGGGCTATCAGCCAAAATACACCCGCCAACCGGTATATCTAACATAAAAATGCAATGCAACTCAAAAGGGCCCGGCTTTACTTGCCCTCATGACGTTGTAACGGTTTGTACAACGGTTCAACGGCTTTTTCGCTCCTGCAAAAATTTTTACATTAGCCGCCTGATGTCCGTTGGAGAAGCATCTGTTTGCTTTTTCGCGGTTTTTAGTGGAACGCGATTTAAATTCTTTTGACTGTGGCCATTGCTTTTCCTGGTTTTTGTCTCTTACCCCTGCCGGCAATGACTGTGATTTATACTAAACTTCTTCCATGAGGCTGCTGATACTGGCTTATGATTTTCCACCCTTTATCTCCATCGGTGGACTTCGTCCTGCCAGTTGGTTCAAGTATTTGGCAGAATTGGGGGTAGATGTAACGGTAGTGACCTGGGATTGGGAGTATGAATTGGAAAGGCGCAAAGGCTCAGCTTCCGGCGATAATAACATTACTTCCGTTACCGCCCGTGATGGAAACAAAACGCTTGTGAAGGCCCGGTTTACAAAAGGGATGAAAGAAACTCTGGCCGAAAAACTAAATGCAAATAAATTCAGAAGAATAAGGCAGGCGTTGACTTTTGTTTTCAGTTTTCTGGAGTTTTTGAGCATAAAGGCCGACCCCCAGGCTCCTCTTTATTGCGAAGCGGATAAACTACTTCAAAAAGAAAAGTTTGATTTTATTATAGCTACCGGCAAACCATTTATTTTATTCCGTCACGCGGCCTTATTGTCAAAAAAATATAGCATTCCCTGGATCGCGGATTACAGGGATAGCTGGACGTTGAACCATTTGCAAAGCGATTATTCGCTAAGTCCGCTCACTGCAATTCTGAATACCTTTTACAAGGTGATGGAGAGAAAATATGTTTCAACGGCAAGGTTGGTTACAACAGTTGCCCCCTCCTATATTGAGTTTCTGCCCCCGTTCCTGCATCCGGATAAAATAAAGATCATCTACAACGGCTACGATGACGAGGTTGAATCTATGGTGAAGGACTTGCCCCTGCCCAAAACAAAGTTCATTATTTCGTACGCCGGAATAATATACCCCATGCAAAACCTGGAAACATTTTTAGATGGGGTAGCGCTTTTTACACGGGAGAATGAGATATCAAAAGATGAGTTTGAGATGCATTTTTGGGGTATTGATGAAAATGCCCGCGGGCGTTTAACAGGTTATGACGCCAGGTTGCAGCAATATATTTATGTGCACGAAAAGGTAGAGTATTTCGAGGTCATGAAAAGGCTTTCATATTCTAATGTTCTACTGCTGTTAACCACAGCGTCTGATAGCTGGCTGAACGCAAAACTGTTTGATTACCTGGTACTAAAGCGTCCGGTATTAATGATTGGAAAGAAAACCAACCTAATGACCGGCATCTTGCAGGAAACTAATGGAGGTATCGTGGCGGAAAATGCGATTTCAGCTGCAAATTATCTTACTTCGTTGTTCAAAACGTATAAAGAGGCCGGTGCTAATAATACCGTTAACTATCAGCAATATTCAAGAAAGAACCAGGCTCAGCAATTTTACACGATTTTGAAAAACCTAAGATAGGAGTATGAACAAATTTGCATTGATAGGCGCTGCCGGGTATATTGCTCCGCGCCATTTAAAAGCCATAAAAGATACCGGTAACCAATTGCTGGCGGCTTACGACCCCTTTGACAGCGTAGGTATTATGGACAGCTATTTTCCGGATGCTGCTTTTTTTGTGGAGTTTGAAAGGTTTGACAGGCACATCGATAAGCTGAAGCGGAAAGGCAATGGAGTCGATTATGTATCTGTTTGTTCGCCCAATTACCTGCATGATTCGCATATTCGTTTTGGATTGAAGAACGGGGCTAATGTGATTTGCGAAAAGCCCCTGGTGCTCAACCCCTGGAATGCAGAAGCGCTAATGGAATTGGAAAAGGAAACCGGGCATAAGATCAATAACATTCTTCAATTGAGGCTACACCCTAACGTCATCAAACTAAAAGAGAAAATAGACCAGGCCGGGGCTGATAAAAAATATGACTTCGACCTCACCTACATTACCTCGCGCGGTAGCTGGTATTACACCAGTTGGAAAGGAGAACTGGCCAAATCGGGAGGAATAGCTACTAACATAGGTATTCACTTTTTTGATATGCTGCACTGGCTTTTTGGAGATGTGAAACAGAATATTGTGCATTTACATACCCATGACCGGGCAGCGGGTTTCCTTGAATTTTCAAAGGCGCGGGTAAGGTGGTTTTTAAGTATTGAGGCCGATACCTTACCTGAAGCCGTTAAGAAAAAAGGAGGAAGAACCTACCGTTCGATGACACTGGAAGGCGAGGAGATAGAGTTCAGCGATGGATTTGCTGACCTTCATACCCGTAGTTATGAGGAAATTTTGAAGGGCAAAGGTTTTGGTGTTCAGGACGCACTCCCCAGCATACAAATGGCACATGCCATCAGGCATCAGACACCGGTAGGATTGACTTCCGATTATCACCCTTTTGCAAAATTAAAACCGACCAGTCATCCGTTCATCAAAGATTGATTTAGGAGTTTTTGAATTTCCGGTAATAACATTGATACATACATGTGTGGTATAGCAGGCTTTTATTCTAACAACAGGCATTTCAGTGAGGCTGACTTGCACCAGATGACCAATGCGATGCAGCACAGGGGTCCTGATGCTGCGGGCTTTTACCTGAATGAAGTGCAAACCTGCGGATTGGGCCACCGGCGTTTAAGTATCATTGACCTGAGCGCCGCGGCTAATCAGCCTATGTATTCGCAAAGTGGCCGGTATGTGATGGTATTCAATGGTGAGGTGTATAATTTTCAGGAGATACAGGCAAAGCTGAACATTCATCCCCGTACGACCAGCGATACTGAAATCATACTGGAGGCATTTGAGAAAAAGGGCGTCGAGTTTGTACACCTGCTGAATGGCATGTTCGCCATTGCCATTTATGATATAGCCGAACACGTGCTATATCTTTTTCGCGACCGGCTGGGGGTTAAGCCTGTTTATTTCTATCATCAGCAAGGCAATTTTGCCTTTGGTTCTGAAATTAAATCCCTGCTTCAGCCGGAACAGGTGAAACGTACTTTAAGTGTTTTTAAACCGGCTATCCGTACTTTTCTATATGCCGGCTATATTCCGGAGCCACATACTATATACGGACATATCAACCGGTTACCGGCAGGCAGTTATACTATTGTGAAAGGTGGCCAGGTAACCATCAATAGTTATTGGAAACCGGAGGAACGTGTTCAACCCGGTGTTATATCCGACTTTCAGGAAGCCAAAAACGAATTGAAAGAATTGCTCACTTCTTCTGTGCGCTACAGAATGATAAGTGATGTTCCCTTCGGAACTTTTCTGAGTGGCGGAATCGATTCGAGTGCGGTGACAGCTATAGCGCAAAGTATTTCAAGCCAACCGGTCAAAACATTTTCTATCGGCTTTAAAGAAGCTAAATTCAATGAATCGGAATATGCCCGTAAGGTTTCCGAACATTTGAAAACGGAACATCACGAATTCATAGTTACCGAGCAGGATGCCATGGACCTGATAGATAAAATGATGACCGCATATGACGAGCCTTATGCTGATTCTTCGGCTATCCCTACTATGCTGGTCTCTAAGCTGGCCCGGAAATACGTTACCATGACGTTAACCGGTGATGGGGGCGATGAGCTGTTTTTAGGTTATGGTGCTTATGATTGGGCCAAAAGGCTCAGTAATCCACTGGTACAAATGTTACGCAAACCTATTGCCGTGGCTTTATCGCAGGCGGGCAATAAATATAAACGCGGAGCCGGTGTATTCAATTATAAAAGTGGTGACCGCAAAAAAAGCCACATTTTTTCGCAGGAACAGTACTTTTTTAGTGAGGAAGAGCTTGATGGGTTGGTAATGCCCGGCTATAGGTCAGAAATTATGTTTAACGAGGATTTTGGAAACATTGCCCGCAGTCTTTCAGCCGCAGAGGAACAAGCCTTATATGATATCAAATATTATTTGAAGGATGACCTGCTCGTGAAAGTGGATATTGCAACTATGCAGTTTTCGCTGGAAGCACGTTCCCCATTCCTCGATTACAGGATCGTTGAATTTGCCCTGAACCTTTCGGAAGATCTGAAAAAGAAAGACGGAGTTTCGAAGTACCTGCTGAAAGAAGTTTTGTACGATTATGTGCCCCGGCAATTTTTCGACAGACCCAAATGGGGATTTTCAATTCCCTTATATAAATGGCTGAAAAAGGACCTTCACTACCTGATAGAAAAATACCTGGATGATACGCTGGTAGCAAAAACGGGCGTGGTGAATCCTGAAAAAGTAAAGCAATTGCTTGCACGTTTTGAAGCGGGAGAAGAGTTTTTATATAACCGGATATGGGTGCTTATACTACTCCACAAATGGATGAATGACCATGCGGCCAATTAATATCCTTTACATCAGTTATGATGGCATGACCGACCCATTGGGGCAAAGCCAGGTAATTCCCTATCTTCAGGGGCTTTCCGGGTTGGGATATTCCTACACGCTCATCAGCTTTGAAAAGGCTGACAGATACGAAAAGAATAAAGTTGCTATCGGAGAGATGCTCAAGCAAAGCAATATTGACTGGCAACCTCTGCCATACACCAAAAAGCCACCTGTCCTCTCAACATTATGGGACCTCTGGAAGCTAAAGCAAAAAGCATTTGCCCTGCACCGGCAAAAGCAATTTAAAATAGTTCATTGCCGAAGCTATATTTCATCTATTGTGGGCATGCAGATGCAACAACAGCTTGGAATAAAATTCATTTTTGATATGCGGGGTTTTTACGCCGATGAACGGTTGGATGGCAATATCTGGAAACTATCAAACCCGGTATACAAGCGGGTTTACCAGTTCTTTAAAAGAAAAGAACAACAGTTTCTTTCATCGGCCAATTATACGGTTAGTCTTACCCGAAAAGGGAAAGACATTATTCATAGCTGGACGAATATTCAGGGTCAGCCCATTCCTATACAAGTGATACCCTGTTGTGCAGACCTTGCTCTTTTCTCTGAAAAAAGTGTAGATGCCGGTTTGCTGGACAGGCTGAGAAAGAAATTCAATTTAAGCGGAAACGAATTTGTGTTAAGCTACCTGGGCAGCGTGGGCACCTGGTATATGCTGGACGAAATGCTGGACTTTTTTAAGGTATTACTCCGGACCAGGCCTGATGCCCGTTTTCTTTTCATCACCGGTGAGCCGGCAAGCGATATATTGGAAAAGGCCAAAGCCCGGGGCATTCCGGAAAGCAGTTTTATCATTACACCGGCACCGCATAAAGAGGTACCTACTTACCTGGCTCTGTCTAAGTGCTCCATATTTTTTATCAAACCGGTTTTCTCCAAGTCGGCGTCTAGCCCTACCAAGCAGGGTGAAATTATGGGTATGGGCATACCGCATGTATGTAATGCCGGGGTTGGGGATGTGGATGATATTATTGATGACAGGTCAGGAGTGTTGATTCACACACTTACTGATGCCGAATATGAAAAGGCTATCCAAAAGATGCTGAATACCAGCTTCGATGCAGGCTATATCAGGCAAAGGGCCGATGAGATATATTCATTATCAGCCGGAGTGGAAAAATACCGGCGGATATATGAAGCCATATATCACAGCGATTAACAGTGTCCTGCTGGTCCTGAAGCTGTCAAAAGTGACCTTCGGGGTTTCAACTTATTCAATCCGGCCGGCCGGAATGAAATATATTAGCTTCGTAGCGTTTATAATCTGATAATAATTTAAGTATGAATCCAATATTCGAAGGCAGGCTGCAGGAGGTTGCCCAACACTACCAATCGGGCGATCACCACCTGGGTTTACGGCGCATTCTGGATGCAGCACTGGAGACACGCGATATGACCATTTTTGAAAAGACGCTTGCCTTTTGCCGGCAAACCGAAGACCGCAACGACGACAGTGTTGTTCAGCCCGCGCTCGACCTCATCGCCAGCATCTCTTCCGCCGGTGTTCATATCGCTGAAACAAAGAGAAAAAATGTGGTGTCCGTTAAGGGTATTTCAAAACAATACCGGGGCGGAAAATTCAAGCTATTTCCTGTTAGCCTGGAACTTGCACCCGGTGAGATCATCGGCCTGGTGGGTGAGAACGGAAATGGTAAAACCACACTTTTAAGAATTATGGCCGGTGAGTTACACCCTGACACCGGTGAAATTACTTACGGTTTCAGCGCCCCCGTCAGTAACAATTACGAAAAGCGTTCGCAGCTGGCATTCGTACAACAACGTATACCGCGCTGGTGGGGCACCTTAACGGATAACCTTCATTTTGCCGCACGTCATTACGGCCTGATAGGCCGCGAAAACGAACTGTGGGTGGAAATGATCATTGCCCGTTTGGGTTTGCGCTCTTTCAGGATGCATTCGTGGAACAGCCTTTCATCAGGGTACCGGACCCGGTTTGAATTAGCGAGAACCTTGCTGAGAAGCCCTAAAATATTATTGCTCGATGAACCACTCGCCAACTTAGACATTATTGCACAGCAAACCATTTTGCACGACCTGCGCTTTTTGGCCCAATCACAATCGCAGCCCATGGCCATTGTGCTTAGCTCACAGCAGATATATGAGGTAGAAAAGATCAGTGACAGGATAGTTTTTTTAAAACAAGGCGAACCCATCTACCAGGACCTCAGGAGCACCGTTTCAACAGGTAGTGCTGTCAACTTATTCGAAATTGAAACAACCGCCACCCGCGATGAGCTGCTGGCAGCGTTTCAATCGCTTTCGGTGCAGCAGATCCAGTTCAACGGCGGTGTTTTTATTGCCACTTTTCAGGGAGATGTGACGGCATCGGCAGTCATGAATAACCTGGCCACTCAAAAATTTGAGGTTTCTTATTTCAGAAATATTTCACAGTCATCCCGTCGCTTTTTCGCTAACGCTTAGCCAGATATCATGATCAAAAAAATAAACAAATTTTTGCTGCTGTACTTTCCATTGATATGGAATACCCGGGCGCTCTGGATGCTCCTGTCGCTGGCGGGACTGCATTTGGCCTTTTACCTCTCGGGTTGGTGGTATTTCGATACCTATCTTAAGATACAGGGCTATCCTGAATCGACCAGCATTATGGGCGGTTCTAATATAGCGTACGCTGCCATCATATCCATATTACTCATCATTGTGTGGCTCGTTTTTTATTTACGCAACAATCCTTTTAAAAGCTTTTATCCGCTTCCCCGCGGATACTTTGCAATTGAATTCGCGATCATTTTTTTAGTGCTAACCGGATGTATTAATCTTCCCCGGAGTTTTGCCAAAGGTTTTTACGACCACGTGGAGCACCAAAGCCATGGAGTCAATCTAACCGAGGAAATAAACACGGTTAACCTGGCCTACGCCCTGATACCCCAAAACCAGTTTGATTATGATGCTTACAATCGTTGCGATTCGCTGGAGTATCGTGAAACCAGGGCCTATATTGATTCTATAGCCCGTGTGGATTCCCTGGACCGGATAAGGCTGCAAGCGTATCGCGATTCGGTGGGTAATGATGAGGCTGACCTGGCGGAGGAAAGGACCCAGCGTAAAAAAGATCTTGAACACCATGATTACAGCTATCTTAATTTCTGCAAACAATACACCGGAGATTATGATACCTCCGCGATGGGCCGCAGGGCTATTTCTGCCAAACTTCAACTCATGCTTACCAGTAATAATAAGGCTGAAGTGGCTGCTATCCTGAACCGGTTTGAACACATGTGCCTGAAGTATAAAATTGATTACAATGTAAACATCCCGTCATATACCGCGATGGCTTTCAAGGATGACCGCCACCGGCCCTCGGTCTATTTAAATATTTCGGAAGAACGACGTACCCTCGATTTTGAATCTCTTAACCGGGTACTCTCCCACATTCACCAGGCACGTACACGCGCCTTTGATGGCACTGAATGGCTGATCACATTATACATGGCGCTGTTTATGGCCCTGGCACTGTTTAGTTTCAGGCTTTCCTCCACCCGGATCTGGCTGATATCACTGGTAGGTGCCGGCGTTATTAGTGTCATATATGGCATTGTTGTTGCCCTGGTGCGTGGCGAGTATTTTGCCCTCGGAGGAGCCATAACGCTGATCGTGCTTTTTTACCTGATCTATCAAATAAGCCTCAGGGCCAGGCGCAAAACGATGGCAGGGGTTAACCTGGTTTGGTTTACCTGGGCATTTCCCGGTCTTCCGATGTTGATCCATGTCCTTATTTCAGAGTTGAGCCGGCCAAAGAACATTTATAACCCAAAGACCCTGGCTTATGTAATGGCAACCCCTTCTGCACTCTATACTTTTTTGGAGGATCACCAGTCGGCATTAGATACTTTTTACTTTGTGTTTATCCTGTTGGTTGTAACTACGGTGCTATACCGGCACTACCGCACCTGGCAGGCTATGGATGAGGAATAGAGCATGCTTTCCGGAGCATGGACCAGGACCATCAAACAGGCCGGGATAAGCTTTAAGACATAACAGCGATGGGTATACTGGTATCAATCATGAAAGACTTACAGGGCGAACTATCTTATTTTACAGGGGAAACAGTTTAACTCAAAAAAATTTGGTGATTCAGAAACTTTACCTAACATTGCAACGTTATCCGTTGTAATTCTCGCAGTCTTTAGTCCTTTCCAACTAAAGGATACTGTAAAAAAAATCCCGAATCGCAAATAAGGTTTCCCGAAAAACACCTGACGTGTTTTTTAGCTATACATGAATTTTTTCGACAACATATAATCATATTTAAACCTACACAAAACGTTTTAAAAGCATGTACGATATTCTTCAACTGAACGACATGATCCTGCCCGAACTCCGGGAAATTGCTGAAAAGCTCAAGATCAAGGCTTCCGAAAAAATGGAAAAACAGGATCTTATCTTAAAGATACTGGATGCCCAGGCCCTTAATCCTGAGGTGCAGGAAGAAGCCCACAAGGCCAAGGAAAAGGCTAAAAAGCCAAGAACACGTAAACCCATCGACCCGGAGCTGAAAAAGAAGGAAGAAGGCGAGGCAGAAACAACTGCACCCGCAGAAGGCGAAGAAGATGTTCAGAAATCGGCGGTTGAATTACGCCAGGGCAAGCCAGAGCAAAACGAAGAACGCCGCCCCGCCCCGCAACAAGAGGAACGCCGCCCGCAACACGAAGAGCGCCGTCAAAACCAACAACACAACAATCCACGCCATTCGCAAACCGACCATAACCGTGCCGATCAAATTATTCCTGTGGCTGATGCCGAAGGAAATGGCAATGGTAACGGAAATGGAAACGCTACTGAAGATACTCCCAGAGACGAAAACCAGATCAGGGAAGAACAATACCGCAGAGGCAATATTTTCAGTGTTGAGTCTGACGCCATAATTGAAGGCGAAGGAGTTCTTGAAATGATGCCTGATGGCTATGGTTTCCTGCGCTCATCGGATTACAGCTACTTGTCATCACCGGATGATATTTATGTTTCTCCTTCACAAATAAAACTATTCGGGTTAAAGACCGGTGATACCGTTAAAGGGTATATCCGCCCTCCGAAGAGTGGTGAAAAATATTTTGCCCTGTTGAAGGTTGATACCTTGAATGGCCGTTCGCCTGAAGAAGTGCGCGACCGTGTATCTTTCGACTACTTAACACCATTGTTCCCGCATGAAAAGCTGAACCTTTTCACTACCCCGGGCAACTTAACTACCCGTATCATAGACCTGTTCACGCCCATAGGGAAAGGACAGAGAGGTATGATCGTTTCACAGCCCAAAACCGGTAAAACGACCATCCTGAAAGAAATAGCTAACGCTATTGCGAAGAACCACCCTGAAGTTTATCTCATCGTATTGCTGATAGATGAACGTCCGGAGGAAGTTACCGATATGGAAAGAAGCGTGAATGGCGAAGTAATTGCCTCTACCTTCGATGAGCCTGCTGAAAAGCACGTAAAGGTTACCAATATCGTTTTACAAAAAGCCAAGCGTTTGGTGGAATGTGGTCACGATGTAGTTATCCTGCTTGATTCTATTACACGTTTGGCGCGTGCTTATAATACCGTGGCCCCTTCATCAGGTAAAGTGTTATCGGGTGGTGTTGAAGCCAATGCCATGCAGAAACCTAAACAATTCTTTGGTGCTGCACGGAAGATAGAGAACGGAGGTTCATTGACCATCCTGGCTACCGCATTGATAGATACCGGTTCGAAAATGGATGAAGTTATCTTTGAGGAATTCAAGGGAACCGGTAACATGGAGTTACAATTGGATCGTAAATTATCCAACCGTCGTATCTACCCTGCTATCGATATCGTTTCATCTTCTACCCGTCGTGATGACCTGTTATTAGATAAGGATGTTTTACAGCGTATGTGGATCTTAAGGAACCACACCGCCGATATGACTTCGGAAGAAGCCATGAACTTCCTGATCGGGCAAATGAAGGGCACCAAGACCAACGAAGAGTTCTTGGTGGCTATGAATAGCTAGGATCAAAACGAATTTTAATAACACAAAAGGCCCCAAATGCAGGGGCCTTTTGTGTTAACCTTACTGAGCAAAATCATTTTTCGGATAGCTTAAAAAATGTAGTTTTACATTTCACGTAAAGTAATTTGAGCAGAACGTTGCAGGGTGCCAGAGTAAAATAAATATCAAATTAACATGAAGGCAGAGTTTTATCACTTACCCGAGATTTTTGAGAAGGAAAAGTCTTATATCGTTCAAAATTGCTGGTTGTTGGTTGCTCATAAAAACGAGCTAAAAAATAATTTCGATTTTGTCACCTATGATTTTTTAGGTCTGCGGATTTTTGTTCAGAACTTCGAAGGCAACATTAAAGCATTTCAAAACATTTGCCTGCATAGATTTAACCCTATTCATCAGCAAAGCCATGGCAACAGGCCACCAGTGTGCAGGTATCACAGTTGGTCTTATAGCGCCGACGGGTGCGCCTCTGGTATTCCAAACAGAAAAGCATTTAAGACGGAGGAAATTGAAAACCTATGCCTGCCCGAGTACGAGGTTGATTTTTGCGGATCTTTTGTCTTTGTAAAGCTTAATAGAAACAATTACACTACCCTGGGTGATTATTTAGGAATTCTTTTTAACGACCTTGAAACACTTAGCCGGCATTACAACGATAAAATAAGTGACTTTGTAATGCCATACAACTGCAATTGGAAGTTAGCCGTGGAGAATGTAAAGGAATGTTATCACTGCAGTAGTATACACAAAAATTCTTTTTTTAAAATGGGCTACGGCTCTCTGCCTGCAGCCGATATCAAAATACATAATGGCAGTTCATATTGTCTTTTCCCCAAAAAAGAGGCAACCAGAAAAAATGTAGCTTATGAAAAACTATACAAATGCCGAACTTATCAGCAAAACGGGTATCGGCATTATGTCATCTTCCCCAACACTTTTATCTCAAGCACCGAAGGCATACTTTTTTACATCGGCAGTCTTATCCCACTAAACAGCTCCAGCAGCCATCTTCGAATTAGAAATTTTGGTGCAAAATTTATCGATGCCGAAAATAGCCTGCAGGATATCATCAATTATATGCATGAACAATCGCCTGAGGCCACAAAAATTATACTTGATGAAGACAGGGAGGTTATTGAAGCTATTCAAAAAAATGTGGCATCCACTAATAATACCCCCATACTAGGTAGCGATGAAGAAAGAATACAAGGCTTTCATAAGTTTATTAAAAACGATATTTATAAAATATAATAATTAATATATGTATTGCTTATTACCCGGTTTTCAGGCTGGTTTATCAAAAAAATATTAATTTCGTCCAACCATTTATAAAAAAACCACCCCCGGATTTTTAAAAACAATCAGATCATGGCTAATTTAGAAGTTTCAACATTTATTGAACATTTCTCGGCTCAATTGGAAGACACGGATGTTGCCTCTATTAATGCTGATACAGTTTTTCGCGAATTGGATGAATGGGACTCGCTGACTGCACTTTCATTAATTGCCATGGTCGATGAAGAATACCAGGTAAAACTTACGGGAGACGATATAAGAAGTTCGAAAACGGTGGCAGAACTTTTTGAAAAAGTAAAGGCTAAAGCCGGTTAAACCTATGGCAAATTTTAGCATTAAAAATGTGGCAATAAAAGGTATTAGCGCTTGTGTGCCTAAAAATATTGAAAGCAATATAAACTACCCATACCTTACATGCGATGAGATCGAAAAATTCATAAGCGCTACCGGTGTTGAACAAAGAAGAATTGCTCCGCCCGATGTTTGTGCTTCAGATTTGTGTCACGTTGCCGCCGACAAATTGTTGAATGATCTGCAATGGGACAGGAATAGCATTGACGTTTTAGTATTCGTATCTCAAACTCCCGACTACCTGCTTCCAACCACCTCAACAATTCTGCAGGATAGACTGAACCTTTCAACGCAGTGCGTTTGTTTTGATATACCGCTGGGCTGTTCCGGCTATGTCTACGGCTTATCGGTTATTACTGCTATGATGAGCGCATCTGGATTGAAAAGAGGTTTGTTATTGGTTGGTGATACGTTGAGCAAACTGGTATCACCAACAGATAAAAGTACAGCTCCTTTGTTTGGCGATGGAGGTACAGCTACCGCTCTGGAAATTGGTGAAACCGAATCACCAATGCTTTTTAATTTAGGTACAGATGGCGCAGGTTACAAAGCCATCATTATTCCCGATGGTGGATGCCGCAACCTGGCAAAAACCGCATCATTCATTTCCAAAACATACGAAGAGGGGGTAGAAAGAAACGACTATCAAATGGCTTTGGATGGAATGGAGGTTTTTTCGTTTGGCATTACACAAGCACCCAAAACGGTAAACTCCTTGCTCGATGGTTTTAACATTAATAAAGATGCCATAGATTATTTCGTCTTCCACCAGGCTAATATGAAGATGAATAAAATGATTGCTAAAAAACTAAAGCTGCCCGAGGATAAAGTTCCGATGTCTCTCAAATATTTTGGCAATACATCTTCCGCCACCATACCCCTAACAATTGTTGCGCAGCTTCACAATTCCATGCGTATGGAACCTCAGAGGATGGTTTTATGTGGTTTCGGAGTCGGATTATCCTGGGGTGCGGTATATTTGGAAACAAATCGTATTTTATGTCCGCAATTGATAGAAATATGAGCAACACTTTATTTAATCTTCAGGGTAAAACATATTTAGTAACCGGTGCATCATCCGGCATTGGATACGAATTGTGCAAAACCATTTCGTTAATGAACGGGCGTTTTATTGCGGTGGGCAGAAAAGAAAACCTTCTTCAGCAATTAATAGCTGAATGCACTACCGTAGGAAACAGCTATTTTGTTGCTGACCTTACAAAGTCAGACGACATTGATAAACTGATAACTACTATCGATAAAGTTGACGGAGTTGTACATTCAGCGGGCATTGTAAAGCTTGCGCTTCTTAAATTCTATAAGCAAGAGCTTATGGATGAAATCCGGTTAGTAAATTACGATGCAATTGTACTCATTATGCACGGGTTGCTAAAGGCCAAAAAGCTTAACAAAGGTAGTTCGTCCGTCCTGGTTTCTTCCATTGCCGGGTTATTTGGCCAAAAAGGAAACGGCATTTATTCAGGTATGAAAGGCGCATTAATAGGCATTTCGAAGGTTTGGGCCAATGAATTAGCACATACTAAATCTCGGATGAATGTGGTATCTCCTGGCATGGTAAGAACGGGCATAACCCTTGCTATGATTGACTCTCTGTCTAAAGAGGTAGTTGATGAGGACGAAGCAAAATATCCTTTGGGTTATGGAAATGTTGAGGATGTGGCTTACCCGGTAGTTTTTTTATTATCCGATGCCTCTAAATGGATCACGGGTCAGAATATTATTTTGGATGGCGGTAGAACTTCCTGGCTATAATCAACTAAGTTTTAATTTATGTCGCGTATTAAAGCCGTATCATACTACCTTCCCGAACATGTTTTAAGCAATACCATAATTGGCGAGCAATTTCCTGAATGGTCGGTTGATAAAATTGCTACTAAAACCGGCATTAACGAAAGGCACATATCGGCCAGCGATGAGTTTTCTTCGGATATGGCTGTAAAAGCTGCAGAAAAACTTTTTGCAGAACACAATATTGATAGAGCCGAAATTGACTTTTTGCTTCTATGCACGCAAAGCCCCGATTACTTTTTGCCAACAACGGCCTGCCTGTTGCAGCAGCGGTTAAATCTGTCAACAGGTATTGGTGCCCTTGACTTCAATTTGGGCTGTTCAGGTTTCGTATACGGGCTGGGCCTTGCTAATGGGCTGATTGAGGGAAACATGGCAAAAAATGTTCTTCTTATAACTTCCGAAACCTATTCAAAATTCATTCATCCTAAAGATAAGAGTAACCTTACCATTTTTGGCGATGCGGCTGCGGCTACACTAATTTCAGCCGGGCCGGGTATTTTCGACATAAATAGTTTTGTGTTTGGAACCGATGGCAGGGGTGCGAATAACCTGATAGTAAAACAAGGAGCATTGAGATACCCGGTAGTGCAAAACAGCGAAGACATAATAGATGAATTCGGCAATGTTCTAAGCGATCGGTTTTTGTACATGAACGGCACAGAAATCTTCAATTTCACTATTGAGTCTGTTCCCAAACTGGTTAAAGAGTTGTTACAAAAAGAAACGCTTGATACAAACGAAATCGACCTGTTCATTTTTCACCAGGCAAACCGGTTTATGCTAAACCACCTTCGAAAAAAAATAGGCATTCCGGAAGAAAAGTTTTTTATGTTTATGGAACATTGTGGCAACACTGTTTCTTCAACTATACCTATTGCTCTTTACGAAGCAATGAAAGCGGGTAGAATTTTAAAAAACAACAAACTCATGTTAGCCGGTTTTGGTGTTGGCTATTCATGGGCAGGTTGTATATTGCAATATGCCAGTGGATAATTTTATTTTTAAGGCCAAAGTCCCGGAACGATATAGCGAGGAATTAAACCGTCTTTTCTATTTCAACGGTTATCAGGCTAAATATGCAAAGAAAATTATTCGGTCTGTTGAGTTATATGGTAAACCGGTTTTAGTTTCAGACTCCAACCTGATATCAATGGAATTAGAATCGGAAAATAAAGGGCAATGCTTGTTTATGTTAACAGATGAGGGAGAAGAGGCGTTACTGATGGGAACTCTCCTCTACTCAAGAATAAGCGCAGAAACGATAGTTATAACGCACCTTGTAGTAAATGAAACTGCCACCGAGGCTGATGCAAAAGAGTTTAGTAATATTGTCTACTTATTTATTCGGAAATTGGTAAGTATTGCCTCAAAGATTAAAGATGTCGGCGAGATTATTTTACCGTATTCAGAAAAAAAGAAAATCAAGTTAAAAAAGTGAAAAAATTAGTAATAATTGGTGCGAGAGCATACGGACGGGAAGTATACAACCTGGCAACACAGTGCTCGGAGTATCAAAAAGAATGGACAATTAAAGGGTTTTTGGATGACAATAAATCTGTACTCGATGGATCGGGCTACCCGGTAGGGGTATTGGCCTCAGTCGAAGAGTATGAGATTGAAGAGGGGGATGTATTTATTTGTGCTCTGGGAAGTGTACCCGCCAAAAAAAAATACGCCAGTATTATACTTGAAAAGGGAGGCATTTTCATTAATCTCATTCACCCTTCCTCGATAATAAATCAGTTCGTAACCCTGGGCAAGGGCATTATTATTTGCTGCTTTTCGCTTATCAGTAATGAATGTGTTATAGAAGATTTTGTGACGATTCAGCCATTTATTGCCTTAGGTCACGATTGCAGAATAGGTAAATGGTGCCATTTAAATACCTATTCTATTGCCACCGGTTATTGTGTATTGGAGGATGAAGTAACCCTTCATACCGGCGTTACTGTAATACCCAAATTAAGGATAGGCAAAGGAGCAATAGTTGGGGCCGGCAGTATTGTAATCAGAAATGTAAAGCCTGGCGTAACTGTTTTTGGAAATCCCGCCACCGAACTGAAATTTTAATGCTGCTTACCTTGTTTAGCATTTTTTTTGCCAACATTTTGTTTTCAGTTAGCATAAATTGATTTAATGGAAAACACCAAATTAATTTCTCCCTATTGCGCTATTGGAATGGTTACTTACAACCATGAAAAATATATTGAGCAGGCCATTGAAAGCGTAATGATGCAGGTGGCCGGTTTTAGTTACAAATTATTTATAGGCGAAGACCATTCAACTGATAATACCCGGGCTATTTGTATTAAAATGAAACAAAATTACCCCGATAAAATTGAGTTAATTCTGAACGAAAAAAATTTAGGAGGCGGTGCAAACGGGTACAATCTATTTACTACAATAATTAATACAGGTGTAAAGTTTTATGCCATTCTGGATGGCGATGATTACTGGATAGATAAGGATAAGTTGCAAAAGCAGGTAAACATATTAGAAAAAAACGATGATTTCTCCCTCTGCTTTACCCGCGCAAATATTTTAACCGAAAGCACCGGAGAAATAAAGGTTAAAAGCAAAGATGATTTAATTCCGGCCGTAATGGATTTGGACACCTTTGTAGAGAAAGGTAATCCGTATAACACTTGCACCGCTCTTTTCAGGGCTGATCGAATAACCAGGAAGGATCTTCTTTGGTTTTCAAAAATCATTAAGCAGGATTGGGCCATTTATGTAATGCTACTTGACACAGGAAAAGCCTATTACCTTCCTGATACCACGGCGGTATACAGGGTACATGGCGGAGGCATTATAAAATCTACTTCAAAGATTGCAATGGGAGAAAATTCAGCTTTTTTAATTGAAAGCCTGCAACAATATTTCTACCCCAATAGACACAAAACGCTTGACCTCGCCCTTACCTGGGGCTACTTTCATCTCGCTTTCGATTATTGGCGCTTATTTAAATTCGGCCAATTTTTCAAAAACATACGTTTAGCAGGCCAAACAGGCGAAAAGAAAACCTTTGGCTGGTATTGGCTAGTTGTAAAACAAATGATTTTGAATCCAATAAAAGACATGTACCACAAAATATTGGGA
>Ga0364859_10323_pt1 | contig 29540 bp, 28 predicted proteins | sample ExccelAu500001D3_FD_206911 | JGI IMG/M metagenome (GOLD analysis project Ga0364859, IMG submission 206911) | Enriched cells from Trout Bog Lake Hypolimnion, Wisconsin, USA - BchlTB.Aug20.5000.01 .D3 | ecosystem: Environmental > Aquatic > Freshwater > Lake > Hypolimnion/Profundal zone | place: USA... | reverse complement strand
ATTCTTTGATTAAAGTTCGATTCTCAATAAATCATTTCAAAGGTGCATAAAAGATTTTAATCATTTGCCATTCCCTGATTTAAAACCTAATTTTGAGATCATCTTAAATATCCAGCAAAATGACAAATACAATTCTTCATAAAGCCGATACCCGTGGTCATGCAGACCACGGATGGCTTACCAGCATGCATACTTTTAGTTTTGCAAATTATCACAATCCTGACCGAATGCATTTTGGGGCGCTGCGTGTATTGAATGACGATACCGTTGAGGCCGGAATGGGTTTTGGAACCCATCCTCATGATAATATGGAAATCATTTCCATCCCTTTGGAAGGTGATCTGGAACACAAGGACAGCATGGGGAATGTTTCTGTAATACGCCATGGGGATATTCAGATAATGAGTGCAGGTACCGGAATTTTCCACAGTGAATACAACAAGAATAAGGATCAGCGTGTGAAATTCTTACAGATCTGGGTATTCCCAAATAAGAAAAACGTAACGCCCAGATACGACCAAATTACCTTAAATCTGGACGATCGGCATAATAAACTGCAACAAATCCTTTCCCCTAATCAAGATGATGCAGGTGTGTGGATTCATCAGAATGCATGGTTTCACCTGGGGAGATTCGATAAGGGTGAGAAGGCTGAATATTCAGTCAGGGGAAATGGGAATGGTGTTTATGCTTTCATCTTAAGTGGCGAGGTAACTGTTAACGATCAGCCCCTTGCAGCCCGCGATGGATTTGGAATCTGGAATGTTGATCAGTTGAGGATCGGCGCGGATACCGAAGCGGAGGTCTTATTGATGGAGGTTCCCATGTCATTTTAATCAAGTGCCCTGTCAGCCTCTGAAGGGGTAACGTTTTAAACGGCATTTGATGCAGCTGGCATTTGGCGCCCGGCAATTGGCCGGAATTATTATTGCGAAAAAATCAATTCTTCCGAACAAAATCAGGAACTAAAAGACAATAAAGGAAAGATATTCTAGCCAGCTGCCAGCAGCCAGATTCCATTGCAATTCATGTGATCATTAGGCACAGATTGATTTTCTGACATATAAATCTCAACAGATGTCAAAGTTATTAAGACAGGGATTTTCATTTATCCTTCCGATCACCGTATTGATAATAGTCCCGTTATCCATTGAACCGGAAATCACGGTCAAAAATCCGGCGGCATTTTTAATCGGGTTACTGATCATGGCAGCCGGTTTGACGCTGATTGCTAAAACCGTAACAACGCTGACCCGAAAGGGAGATGGGACCCTTGCCCCATGGAGCCCGACTAAGAAGCTGGTAACAAGCGGAATATACGGATTAGTCAGGAATCCAATGATACTGGGAGTTTTAACGGTCCTGATCGGGGAATCAACAGCCATTTTATCTGCACCAATATTCAAATGGCTTGTCATTTTCTTTATCGTAAACAATATCTGGTTCTTCATCTTCGAAGAGCCAAATCTGGAGAAGAAATTTGGCGACCAATACCGCGAATATAAAAAGAGTGTCCCCCGGTGGATACCCAGATTTCATATCCGTAAGTAATTCAGTGAGCTGTCTCTACCTCTTTGTTTAAATCCACCCCTTTAAAATATTTCTTCAGGGTATATTCAGGCTGCCATTCATCAGGGTGCTGGTGAAGCAAGGTATAATCGTACTCCAGCGGCAAAATAGTTTTGGGTTTCAGAGAGGCGGTATCCTCTGTTGCCGCATGAAATTCACGCAGAAGCTTCATCATTTCATCGATTCGGGGTTCCGATTCGGGAAGCCGGGCCAGGTTATTGATTTCAAGGGGATCGTTCTCCAGGTTGAATAATTGGGTGTAGTTTCGCTGAGGATAGTAAATTATTTTCCAATTCTTAGTCCGCACAGCCCTTGCGGTATTCCGGTAAGCGGTATAAAGTGCATCCCGCACTCCGGTACTTTCACCCGTTAATACCGGAACGAGATCTTTCCCGTCTACCCCTGACGGGGCAGGAAGCCGGCACAAATCGCTCAGGGTTGGAAACAGGTCATAAAGATATACGAGTGCATGACTTACCTTCTCTTTAGGAATTCCGGGACCACTGATGATCAGGGGAACATTTGTACTGTGCTCATACACATCCTGTTTGCCAAGAAGTCCGTGACTCCCGATGGCCAACCCGTTATCCGCGGCATAGATGATAATTGTGTTTCCAAAAAGCCCGTTTTTCTTCAACGTTTCAATGATCTCGCCCACTTTGGCATCGAGGTGGGAAATCAGCGCATAATAATCCGCGAGTGATTCCTGGATAATTTCGGGAGTGCGGGGCCAGGGGGCGAGATTTTCATCCCGAAGGTCCAGCTGATCAAAGGCAAAAGGGTGAAGTTTCATGAAGTTTCCGGGCACCGGAATCGAGGCCGGCGGATACATGTCGATATAATCTTTTCGCGGAGAGCGCGGATCATGCGGTGCAGTGAAAGCCACATAACAAAAGAACGGATTTTCCCTTTTACCGGCACCGTATTCATTGATAAAGTCCATCGCAGCCCCGGCAAAAAGATCCGTTGAATAGCCTTTGGTAACCGGGGCTGAGAGTTTTCGATCCGGACTTAAATCGCGGCACGGAACCTTATAATGGTCAGCCATTCCACCGATAAACACATTTTTCCCTTTTTGAAAAGAGGCTTCAAACATCCGGGGCTCGTTATGCCATTTACCGGTTCCGAAGGTTTCATAACCGTTTTCGGCAAAATGCATCGGCATCGTATGAACGCCGGTCAGCCGGTCATAAACGTGGAACAGGCTTTTTCCACTCATCAGCATGGCACGGCTGGGAGCACAAATTGCTCCATGATGTCCCCCCATCACATAACAACTGGTAAATCGGACACCGCTCCTGGCCAGGTTGTCAATATTCGGAGTCCGGATATAGGAATTGCCGGCAGCCCCGTAAGCGTCGGCACGCTGATCGTCTGCGAAAAGGAAAAGAATATTGGGTTTCTGTGCCTGGGTGACCAGTGAAAGTCCACTAAAGATCAGTCCGACAGGAAGATTTGTACTGAATTTCATCTGTATATAATTTGTTTTTTAAAGACCAGATGTAATTGCCATGAGGAAATATTCATTTCTGCAGGTGATACTCTTATCTTGGCGATTTCATATATACAAAAAGTCAATTATTCCCGTCATTACTCTGTCACCTTCTTTTTACCAACCAGTTCAGTAAAGCTCTTTGCCGCATTGGTAAATTCGGAAGGCATCAGAATTACTGTTGTCGTATTGTTGTCGATTCCAATTTCGGAAAGCATCTGCATCCGTCGCAACTCCAGGGCGATCGGACTTCCCTCCATCTCCTTAGCACCCTGTGTCAATTTTATGGAAGCTTCCAATTCGGCTTCAGCCTTTACAATGCGGGCCCTTTTCTCCCTGATCGCTTCTGCTTCCCGGGCCATCGCCCGCTGCATCGCCTCAGGAATCTCAACATCCTTCATTTCGACCATCTCAATTTTAATCCCCCAAGGTTCGGTCGTCGAATCGACAATTTTCTGAAGCGTATCGTTGATTTGTTCCCTTTCCCTGAGAACTTCATCAAGCGTGTGCTGCCCGATAATATTTCGCAGCGCGGTTACCGAAAATTGATAAACCGCTTTATTATAGTCTGCTACCCGGATAATTGCCCCTTCGGGATTTACTATTTTAAACCACAGTACGGCATTCACTTTAATGGTCACACTATCCTTGGTAATTGTTTCCTGCTGTTCAAGATCCACCGTTTTAGTGCGGATGTCAACCCGCTGCTGCATTTCAATCAGGGGGATAATCCAGTACAGGCCCGGTCCTTTAATCGATTGAAACCGCCCAAGCCTGAAGATGACCGAGCGCTCGTATTCCTGTGCAATCCGAAGTCCGGATAGAAGAATGACAATAATAATTCCAATAATAGGTAGGGCTGCCATGCTGTTTATAATTCTAACGCGTTAAATTTTTTTCACAGGGGGAGAAGCAATTTATATAAATCAAGATAGGCTGATAGGCTTTAGACGATTAGATTTGAAATATTCCTAAAAGTCTAAAGCCTAATCACCGAAAACCCTATCTCGTTTTGCCGTAAACCGGTCCATAGGTATCGCATGCGCGGTAGTCGGAACCCTCCTTATCCATTCCAAATGCATTCCAAACTGCGGGACGGAAGATTTTTTCATCCTCAACGTTATGCATACAAACGGGGATCCGAAGCATTGCTGCTAGGGAGATCAGATCGGCTCCAATATGGCCAAAGCTGATTGCACCGTGGTTCGCGCCCCAGTTGGCCATCACATTATAGACATCTGCAAATGCGCCTTTCCCGGTCAGACGAGGTGCAAACCAGGTGGTTGGCCAGGTTGGATCAGTACGGACATCGAGTGTTGCGTGCACCTCTTCGGGTAACTGAACCGTCCAACCTTCAGCAATTTGTAATACCGGGCCAATTCCTTTGATCAGATTTACCCTCGACATGGTAACAGGCATCTCCCCATCCGTTTTGAAATGGGATGAAAATCCACCTCCGCGAAAGTAGCCAAGGCTTGCAGCCGGCCAGTCTGTAGCATCCAGACAAGCCTGGGCCTCAGCTTCAGAGATCTCCCAAAAAGGTTTCATCGCGGGTTGTCCGTCTTTTTGCTGTTTAGCGGTGGCATCCAGGGTAGTGGACCCAGAATTGATCAGGTGAATAATCCCGTCAGCGGCCTTGCCGGTAAGTTTCTTCCCGGTAACCCGTTCAACCGCTTCAGGACTCCAGTAGGTACGGACATCCGAGAATATCTGCGCCGTATTCGTAAGCAGATGGCCGAACAACATGGCAACACCATTTAATGAATCGTTTTCGGTAGCCACAACAAATGCCTCACGGATACCATTCCAGTCAAAGGATGAGTTCAGGATAGCCTCCATAAAATCACCATTCGGGAAATGGTCTGTCCACTGACGCTGCCCCTGGAATCCTCCGGCTATGGCATTATGGCCCAAAGCTTCTTCACCGAAACCGGCTTCTGCCAGACGAGGATTTCCGATCATCAGGTCTCGGGCGATCAGGGTCATTTTGACCACCATCTCCCACTCCCAGGTTTTGCGTTCGGGAGAAAGTTGCTTATCAGGATCATTCAGGTCGGCTCCTTCCTTGCAATTTTTCTTTACCCAGGCAAGTGCTTTTTCATATTCGACATGATCATAGATTCCACGTTCCGCACGACGGATGATTTCCGACATGTCGACCACTTCGGTGCGCATTCCAAGGTAATCGAGGAAGAATTCCTGATCGACATAAGAACCGGCAATCCCCATTGACATTCCGCCGATGGAGAGATAGGATTTATTTCGCATCTGAGCTACTGCAAGACCAGCTTTGGCAAACTGCAATACTTTCGCCTTTACATCTTCCGGGATGGTAGTATCTGTTGAATCCTGCACATCATGACCGTAAATACCAAAAGCAGGCAATCCCTTTTGGGCATATCCTGCAAGGGCGGCGGCCAGATAAACAGCCCCCGGGCGCTCAGTTCCGTTAAAACCCCAAACTGCCTTTGGAATCAGCGGATCCGTATCCATTACTTCGGTTCCGTAACACCAGCATGGGGTAACAGTCAGAGAAACTCCAACACCTGCCCGTGAAAACTTATCGGCGCACATCGCCGCTTCTGCAACACCGCCAATAGTGCGGTCAGCAATGACACATTCTACTTTTTGCCCGTTCGGAAAACGCAGGTTCTCTGTAATAAGCTGAGCTGCTGCCCTTGCCATATTCATGGTCTGAATCTCGAGAGATTCCCTAACCCCCTGAAGGCGGCCGTCAATAACAGGACGGATGCCAATTTTGGGCATCTCCCCAATAAGTCGGTTAATCATTTTAACTGATTTTTAATATTAATTGTTTAATTGTGAAAAGTCATTTAATTGGTAAAAATAAAACTTTCCCGAATAAGATTTGAGGGTCAGGACAATATTTTATTGACATGCACAAAAGATTGGTTCAAGAGCCAAAAGAGCGGCTGGCATCATCCTATCCTTGAAAATACTACGAATCATCAATTTGGAGGGAGTTAAACATGACCTTGAAGTCGATTCAGCTTATTGCCAGTAGCCGGCAGCCAGCAGCATCGCTCAGAACTGAAACAAAGTCTGGTCAGAAAAGATTTCGGGTATTGTGATTATCCCCATATAAATGTAAATTTGTTCTGTTAATCACCTAAAATTATTAGTTATGCCATTGATTATTATTCTGATTGTTGTAGTCGTGATTGTTTTCTGGCTGATTGGCATTTACAACAGCCTGGTTCGCCTCCGTAACACACGGCAGAATGCCTTTGCTGATATCGATGTTCAGCTCAGGCAGCGGCACGATCTTATTCCTCAGCTTGTAGAGACAGTAAAAGGGTATGCCACCCATGAAAAGGAGTTGTTGATGCGAGTGACTGAAGCAAGAACTGCAGCGATGAGTGCCACCACCATCGATGAGAAGATCAAAACAGAAACTCAGTTATCCGCTGCTTTACAGGGATTAAAAGTATCGGTTGAGGCTTATCCGAACCTGAAAGCAAACCAGAACTTCCTGCAACTTCAGGAAGAATTAAGCGATATAGAAAACAAGCTGGCCGCCGTCCGCAGGTACTTCAATGCAGCAACTACCGAATATAACACAGGGATTGAAACGTTCCCATCCAACCTGATTGCCAATAACTTCGGATTCCGTCGCGAGACCATGTTCGATCTCGGGCAGGATCGTGCAACCATGGAAGAACCCCCTAAAATCAGCTTTAACTAATGACCTACGTCGGCATACAAACACAAATCAGGAGAAACAATTTCAACAGTGTTCTCCTGATTCTTGCTTTTCCAATCGTTTTGCTTGGGATGGTTTATGCCTTTCTTTATTTTACTTCCCGGCGACCTGATCCGCAAATGATCAATGATTCTTTCGTAAACATCGTTCCTTATGTCCTTATTGGCACTGCGATCTGGTTTATCGTTGCCTGGTTCTTTCATAATTCGATGATCCAAATGGCTACGGGTTCAAAGCCGCTGTCGCGGATGGAAAACAAACGTGTTTATAACCTGATTGAAAATTTATGCATCTCAAAAGGGATGAAAGTTCCGCGGATCTTCATCATTGAGGACGATTCCCTGAATGCCTTTGCCAGTGGAATTAACGAAAATACCTTTTCGGTTTCCCTGTCGCGCGGAATCATCGATAAACTTAATGACGATGAACTTGAAGGGGTTATCGCTCATGAGCTTTCGCATATCCTCAACCGTGATGTCCGATTGATGATTGTGTCGATCATCTTTGTCGGTATTTTTGCATTCATCGCCCAAATGGCGCTGCGAAGTCTTCAGTTTGGTGCCTTCTCAAGAAGCCGTGATGAGAATAAAAATGGTGGTGTGGTCATTTTGATAGCCCTAGCAATTTCGGCGGTTTGCTACCTGATCGCGATCCTGCTCCGTTTTGGAATCTCCCGTTCACGCGAATATATGGCTGATGCAGGGGCGGCCGAAATGACCCGCAAACCTTATGCACTGGCAAGCGCGCTGCGTAAGATCAGCCAGGATCCGCTTATCGAAGCGGTTGAACGGCGCGACATAGCACAACTTTTTATTGAGAATCCGCAACCGAAAGAGAAGAAATTCTCCCTGAGCAATCTGTTTTCAACCCATCCTCCGATCCAAAAACGAATCGCATTGCTCGATCAGTTTGCATAGAAGAGTATTCTTTTTTGAGTTTATTGAGGTGCAAATCAATGATCTGAACAACCAATAAATACGCAATCAGGATGAACACTAAACGATTTCCCGGATTTTTATTGATCATGTTCTTCCTGGTTTGTATTTCCGAAACACGTGGACAGACAGATGATTTCAAGGCTCTGGAGAAGCAACTTGAAAGCCTGAGAATCAAATTCAATATTCCTGCAATTGCCTATGGTGTTGTCCGAAACGATTCCATAATCGTTCGGAATGTGATTGGATACCGGAACATTGAGACCAAAGAGAAGGCGCAGATTGGCGATTTGTTTCATATTGGTTCAAATACCAAATCCTTCACGGCTTTTTTATCCGGGAAAATTGTTGAGACTGGCCGTATTTCGTGGAAAACCCGGTTCTTTGATCTTTTTCCCCAAATGAAGGAAGGAAGTAATCCTGCATATTTTGACATCACACTTGAACAGCTCCTTTGTCACAAAGCCAGGCTTATCCCCTTTAAGGATGATTCTGAAGTCTATCCCATTGCAGATTACGAAAAGAGCCTAAAAGAAAATCTGAGTCTGCAGGAAAAGCGGTACTATTTCATAAAACAGGTCCTGAAGTACGAACCTATTCCAATCTTTGAACACACCGGTGACCGCTATTCCAATGCGGGTTACATCGCGGCAGCTTTAATGCTTGAAAAAGCGACAGGAAAATCCTGGGAACAAATGATTTCTGAGATTTCCAACGATTTAAAACTGCATATTCACATCGGGTGGCCCGACAGCGACGATCCTCATCAGCCCCAGGGACATATTAATCCCGCGAAATGGCACCTCGATATGGACAAGGATTTAATCCCTTTGCCTTCCGCATTAAAGAAATATCATTATTTCAATCAATATTCGCTATTGTGCTCTCCATCAGGCAATCTGAGTATTACTACAGCTGGATTTCTGGAGTTCCTGAGATTGCATATTGAAGGGTTAAACGGGAAGGACAATTATTTGAAATCGGAAACCTATCAGCACCTGATGGCATCCTATCCCGAATATTCATTCGGATGGTGGAATGAAACCTTCAACAACCGGTTTGACTATTCACACCGTGGTAGCATGGGTACATTTTATAGTTTTGTCTGTATTGTGCCCAAAATCAATACGGGGATTGTGGTGATGATTAATTCGTGGGATGAAAATGGACTCAGTGAGATTGTGAAAGTTCTGGTTCCCGAATTTGAATGATTACCAATTAATTACCTGAAATGAGAAGGTTTGCAAAGTTCTGAACCAATAGGATCAAAATCATGTTTATTTATTTCAGTCCAAAACTATTCCGTATTTTTTCTCCGGTCACCTTGTATCTTTCAAATTGTTCAAGTTCACAAGTCACAGTTAATAAAAGTTCCTCAGACAATGACATCGTGAAATTAACTTTTGAGCAAATAATAATGCTTTAATTAAGTGATGATGATATTAAAACTGGAAATCTGATATCTTGCGACCAGTTGGACCACGATGATTTAAAAGGGTTAAAAGAAGTGTAGTTTGGGATAACAAACAAGACCCAAAGAATCTTCTTAAGGAGATCCAAATAAATCTGTAGCCTATATTAATGCAACTTATTGAACAGATCCCAAAGCACTATCCCAACACTGACCGATATATTAAAGGAGTGTTTGGTGCCGAATTGGGGGATCTCGATCGTTTGATCACACAAATCGACAACCTCCTGCTGTACCCCCTTCACTTCGTTGCCAAAGACGAGCGCGAGTTTGTCTCCGGATTCCGGATTATATTCGTTCAATGAAATGCTTCCCACCACCTGTTCAACGGCAATTATCCGGTAACCATCTTCCTTAAGCAGTTTTACAGCCTCTTCGGTCGTTTCAAAGTACTTCCAGTCAACAGTATTCTCGGCACCCAAAGCTGTTTTATGGATCTCCTTGTCGGGAGGTGTTGCCGTAATTCCGCACAAACAGATCTTACTCACCAACAGGGCATCAGAGGTCCGGAAGACGGAACCCACATTATTGCAACTTCTTAGGTTGTCAAGAACTACCACCAGCGGCATTTTGTCCGCCTGTTTAAAATCTTCGACTGAAAGTCGGGGAAGCTCTTGGTTATTTAATTTTCGCATTAAAAAATCTGATAGTTTGTGAATTAATTTAATCCCGCAGATTGCGCGGATTTTCGCTGACTTAATCAAACAATCTGCGTTTATCTGCGTAATCAGCGGGAAATATCACCAATCAACCTTTTCCCTTGAAATTGGCATCGTCATGCAACGTGCTCCGCCTCCGCCGCGGGCAAGTTCGGAACCGGGAATGGTGATCACTAATTTCTGATAATCGTTCTGATTTAAGTTGTTATCGATGAAATCGCGTGCCCGGATGATCTCAAATCCATTCTTGTGCATCTCCTCCAGCGTATAGTCATTGCGTTCATAACCGATGACTTTGCCGGGTGCAAATGCAAAGAAATTAGCACCGCTGTGCCATTGTTCCCGCTCCATGATCCAGGGATCCTGCTTTCCTCCGCAGAAGATGGGATTCAGTTCAAATCCGATATTTTTAAGCGCTTTCAACATGTTCTTCCGTTCATGAATTCCGGTAACGATCCCGTTATCAATGGTAATATGAATCGTGTGAAATTTATTATTATGGAGAATAAGTGGCTCATATACCATGCAGGCATCCCGATTCAGAAACGTGAAGGTCATATCAAGATGGATAAATGACTCGGGGCTGTCGGGAAGTTCCTGAACAATGATATGTTTGAGGCTTGTCTTCCTGGCTTTGATCACATCAATCAGAAAATCGATTCCCTGGGATGAGGTTCGCGACCCCTTTCCTACCAAAAGAATATCTTCACGGGCAATCTGCACATCTCCTCCTTCAATGGTTGCGTTCGGGAAGCTCCCGCAATCGGCGGAAGGGGTAACCGGGTTGATGGTATTAACGCCGAAAGCCGGATGGTTCTTAAAAATCGTTTCCATGATCAGCGTTTCCCGTTCACGGACTTTACTGGCCATTTTGCCGATCAATACCTCGTCCCAAAGTGTCATTGAGGCATCACGCGTAAACAGGAAATTATGCAACGGACGAATGGAATAACGCTCCTTGCTCAGAAACCGGGTAAGGTTATCCCGTTTAAGCACCACACCTTCTATTAATTGAGTCGCAAGTTGTGGTGAAGGAATTTGCAGTAAAAAATCCATCTCCGCAATCGATTCTTCCTGAATTACGATCCTTCGGATCAGGTCTTCCTTCACAGTTTCATTACGAAGTGTTTCAATTAGTAAATCTTTAACCTCATAAGTACGCGAAACCTTTTCCAGTATTCCTTTAAAAGGGATATACTCTTTATTGGCTACAGAGAGGTTTAAAATATCGCTGTAGAGTGCCCGCTCAGCATTTTCAGGGGTCATATTTTCCACCTCATGACCGGGTGTATGAACAATTACTCCATTCAATACTCCTATTTCAGAGGATACCCCAACATTAATTTTATCCATCATTACAATGCAATAAGTAGGTGTATTCGATTCATATGTTATTAATTTGTTTTTTAATGGTGGTATGGAATCGAAGATCAGCTAAGCTAATAGCCATGGTAATAATTTCATTATCAGATCGTGATTTTTCAACCATGACTATTTCATATTGACAAAGATACCGATTAAAGAAATTGGGAGCCCAAAAATATTGAAATTTAATAACGCCGTAAACATTCGTACTTGGTCGATCGTTTACTAATTTTGAGCCGTAATAAAAGGACGCAGAAGATGTTAAAATGGTTAAGTCTTAGTTTGTTTATGAGTATTTCGCTTGCAGGCATTTCTCAGGTGAAAGACCTTCCGCCGTATAACTATGACAGTCAAAAGATTATTGAAGTAACGGATTCCATTATTCATGTCGCTTTACCTGAAATCGTTGTTTATCCGCAACCCAAAGACTGGTCCCGCAGGGCTCTTCACCAATATACGGTATTAGAGATGCGGGTCATGAAAGTTTACCCTATTGCCAAGGTAGCCGCTTTAAAGCTTAAAGAGTACAATTCCGTTTATATGAATTTCAAGAGTGAGCGGGAACGGAAAGATTATATTAAGAAAATTGAAAAAGATCTCTATTCAGAATTTGAGAACGAGATCCGAAGCATGTCGATCAATCAGGGAAGAATCCTTATTAAATTAATTGATCGCGAAACAGGTAAGTCCGGGTACGAAATTATCAAGGAGTTTAAAGGTGGGTTCAGTGCTTTTTTCTGGCAGGGGGTAGCACGGCTCTTTGGGCATAACCTCAAATCGGAATATGATGCAGCCAATGAAGATCGCATGATTGAATATATCATCTGGCAAATCGACCACGGGATGTTGTGAGGATAGGCTGTTAGGCTGTAGGCTGTTAGGCTGTAGGCTGTTAGACTGCAGACTGTTAGACTGCAGACTGTTAGGCTGTAGGCTGTAACAGGAAAGGATTCAGGCAATGGCATTTTTTCAATGACACGAAGTGACCAGAAAACCCAGCTAAGGTTTTAAGAAACAACAAAAGCAGTAAAGTACTAGGTTTTCAGCCTGTATTTTACTGCTTTAAATTTAATCATCATGTCAGAGGGTTCTTAGTGCACTCTCCGAAGATAAGGTTTTCTTTTTACAAAGCGTATTTCCTCGCGGCTATTTCAAACAATCAATTAAACAGGTATTTTATTCCAAACATCAATTGCCATCTTGAAGTAATTGCTGTTGAATTCTGAAATGGTTGAGTAAATGGAGTTGTTCCTGTTTGGAATGGAAGTGAGAATGAAGGAGTTTTTCCATCCGCAGAGATACCTTCATATTTTAATATATTGGTAGCTGTGGGAATTTTAACCACACCCCAATCCCTGTTGATGAAGTTTCCGGCATTAATCATATCCAATGAAAACCTGATCGCGTGAGATTCTTTACCAACTTTAAGTTTTAAATCCTGAGTTATGTTTAAATCCAGTTTACTGTAGTAAGGCAATACCGTCGCATTTCGTTTAGCATATTGACCCCTGTGCGTATTCAGATAAGTTGAATTGGAAATGAAAGCGTCGAGCTGTGACCAAATTTGTGCTGCTGTTCTTGTATCAGTTGACGTTCCGGTACCTAACCCACCGGAACCGACTTTGACCAGGTTAATATCAGAGGCTGTTTTTGGAATATACATCAGGTCATTACCTGTATTACCATCACCATTTAAGTCACCATTATATACATAAGATGTTACACCATTGTTTGTCATTTCATAGATTGCACCAAAAGTTGTAGCAAGATTTTTCCCTTCATTTAGTTTATAGGAGAAGTTGCCAATAATCCTGTTTGGCTGGTAATAGGATGCGTAACCTAAATTGGCTGCATTAGGATCCTGATTCGAAACTGGTGCTGCACTCCACAATGAAGAAGCAGTTGATCCGCCTTCTGCAGTGTTCTTGGCTACTGAACGTGTGTATGCAATACCATAAGTTAAGTTTTCAAGAGTTCTTTGAATTTTTGCAGTTAACGTGTATACAAAACCCTTACTTGTGTTACTCATTAAAATGGCGTTCCCAATATTGGGATTAGCCAGACTCGTTCCGGCATAATAATATTTGTTTGTATTTGCAACAGAGGTTAAGTAACGGGTTCTGTTATCTACACCACCCAGTGTAAATCCGTTGGATTCATTTAAATTGACGTTGGAGTAATAAACTGCATTGACGTCTTTTGTATAGTTGTATTCAGCACCAACTAACCAGCCTTCATCCAATTTCTTGTCAACCGCCAGGCTTGATTTCCAAGCTGTTGGATATTTGAAGTTTTTAGCCACGAGAGCAGTACTGTATGAAGTATTGGCAGCTCCTGCAGTTGGCCTGTAAGCGTTAGGGTCTGCATTAAATACTGTTTTATTGGCAGCGTTGGTGAATGAGCCAAATTGAATCCCATTGTTCGAAGCCTGGTTAGAAATCCAAACGAATGGCGGAGGTCCCGCGAAGATACCAGTTCCGCCTCTAACCTGTAATGTTTTATCACTGTTCGGATTCCAGTTGAAACCTAATCTTGGTGAAACAAGCACATTATTCATTGGCGCTTTACCAATATTATAGGATACTCCGTTCTTAAATTGCAATGCATCAAAGTTTGGATTATCAGTCATTGCCTGTTTGTAAAAGGTCTCATCAAGCCTCAAACCGGCAGTTACGGTGAAATCACTGGTCATTTTCCATTTATCCTGTATGAACTGGGATAACTCCGTTGATCCGGCATAAGCCCATGGGAAAGCCCCGCCTGGTAATGCAGAATATTGCAGGTAGTATGATTTAGCATTCAGAGTTCCGTTTTTTGCTGAATTATAGAAATCCGTCAAACTATTGAATTGATAAACACCCTGATACCCTGGCGCAAATGCGTTTTGATATTTCTTGATTGAGTTTTGAGTCCCAAATGTAAGTTCATGCGCACCACTATAATAGGTTAAAATGTCATTCAACTGGTAAACATTGGTAAACAACTTATTATTGTAAGTGTACATTTCATAACCAAAAGTGGTATAAATGTTGCCATTGTTCAGGATATCAACCAATGGAAAAGTTGAACTGTTGGAGTGAGGAGAACGAAAATCTCTCAATGCCGTATAACCAATTTGTAATTTATTTGACAACTTATTATTGAAATGGGTATTCAATTCCGCAATTAAAATATTAAAGTTGTTATTAATCACATATCCACTGCCATAGAAAGGCATTGAATAGGTTCCTGGTTGTCCTCCGGTTACCTGACCAGAGCCAGGTCTTGAAGTAGATGCAAACTGATCGGCAAAAGATTTTAAGTAGTTATACTTTAACGTAAAAGTATTCTTCGCATTAATGTTCCAATCCAGTTTTGCGGTAATCTTATCGGAATTTGTTTTGAATGAATATCCCTGGAAAGCACCGGGGTCATATCCATATTTGGATTTCAGGAAACTGGATAAAAGAGCTAATGTATCTGCATTTGCCTGTGAGTAGTTTCCACCCGCTGCATGAGAGGCATCTGAAGCCTGCATTGAAGTAGCGGGAGCATCTTGCCTAACCTCTTCCCCACTTACGTAGAAAAACAATTTGTCTTTAATAATTGGCCCACCTAAACTAAATCCTGTAATCGAATAATTAAATGGAGTTTTTGTAACGGTAGTTGGTCCGGCATTATAACCCAAATAATTTTGATTCCTCGAATATTGATAAATACTTCCTTTAAAAGTATTTGTACCACTTTTAGTTACCGTGTTAATTCCTGTACCGGAAAATCCACCTTGTTTCACATCATATGGCGATACGTTAACCTGAATCTGTTCAATCGCCTCCAATGAAATTGGTTGTGCAGAGGTCTGTCCGCCAAGGATAGACGATAGCCCAAATGAATTGTTAAAATTAGCCCCATCCACCGTCATATTATTGTATTGGTTACTTCTGCCACCAATATTCAATCCGTTTGCGGTAGGCTCTAACCTTACGAAATCCTGAATTGATCGGTTAATTGTTGGTAAACGATCAATTTGAGTTCTGGTAATTAACTCCTGAGAACCCGTTCTTGAAGTGCTGAACGTCTTATCATTCGAAAACTGAATCACCACTTCACCTAACTGGGTTGCCTGATCAACTAGTTTATAATTTTGTTTAAATGTTTGGCCCAAATTCAAGTAAATGTCAGTTGTTGTTTCAGACTTGAATCCAACAAAAGAGGTGGTTAACGTATACGGGCCTCCGATTTTTAAGTTTGGTAAGTTATACCGGCCATCGTTACGAGTGGTGGTCACATATTTCGTCCCAGTTGGGATATGCACAGCGGTAATATTTACATTTGGTAATGCTCCCGTTGCATCCGAAATCGTCCCTGAAATTTCAGCGGTAGTCTCCTGAGATTTTGCTACAACTGATAATAAGACTAACATTATCAGCAACATCATTGTTTTTAGTTTTTCCATTCTTTTTGTTTTTTAGTGAAAAGATTCAGGACTAAAATTTAATTTTTAATAAAATTTAACAATTTTTAATAATTGACGAAGATAAATCTTCTTAGTCTCTTTACAATGAAAATTACATTACATTTTGATTACATTTTTGACTAAAATCAAAATACCCGCAATTACAAATTGGAAGCGAATTAATCAGACATCAATACTGCAAATGGATTAAAGACATTTCCGATGTAAAGGGATTTAATGGATATGAATGCAGGCAGAACCCAACGAATAGAGTGGAGCATTCGGTAACTTCCTTTGCCCGGCGGGGAAAGGGGGTTATTTTTATTCAATGGAGATACAGATTGCACTACTTGCAGTCCGGAAGATCAAATTAATGCGTATTTGGGCCTGGATTTAACCTCAACAATAATACAAAGGAAATCGGGATCGGATGTTGATCCTACAAGGGGAAATATAGAAGAACGGTATTTATTCAGATTCACAGTGAATGTCAAAATTAAATATCTCCTAAACTCTAATTACCGTAGATCCAACAGCCTGATAACCTAACTCCCTGCAACCGCTGTTTGTACCACCACCAGGTTCTCCTGACCAATCTCAATAGCCGAAAGATTAAGCGGGATCAGTTTATGGTGTCGCTCTGGCAATGATTTCTCGAGCCCTTTTTTCACATTTTCAAGTTTGATCACAGGTTTTGCCTTTAAAAAAGCACCCAGCACGATCATATTAAAGGTAAGTGGATTACCCATCTCAATGGCCAGTCGTGATCCTTCCACTTTAAGAATATTGATATCTTTCCGTGTAGGATGATGAAGAATTCCGTTGGGATCGTAAAGAAGAGTTCCGCCAGGTTTTACACGTGATTCAAACTTGGTCATCGATTGTTGGTTGAGAATGATAGCCGTGTCAAATTCGTGAAGAATCGGCGAACTGATCCGTTCATCACTAAGGATAACGGTTACATTGGCGGTACCACCTCTCATTTCAGGACCATAAGAGGGAAACCAAGCTACTTCCTGGTCTTGCATTACTCCTGAATAGGCAAGAATCTTTCCCATCGAAAGGACTCCCTGTCCCCCAAATCCGGCTATGATGATCTCTTCAGTCATTTTTTCAGCTTTAGTTTAAGTATCATTTTGCTTTGGTCCGGTATAGATCTGCATCCGCACGACCGCCGTCTTTAAGATCACCTAATGGATATTGCGGAAACATATTTTCCTCCATCCATTTATTGGAATCGACCGGACTTAATTTCCATCCGGAGCTGCAGGTTGATACCACTTCGACAAATGCGGTACCTATTTTCTGTTCCTGAATTTCAAATGCCTTGCGGATTGCTTTTTTTGTTTTGCGAACTGCCCCTGGGGTTTGAACGCTTTGACGTGTTACGAAGGCGGCTCCTGGTAATTGTGCGATCAATTCGGTTATTCTCAGCGGATAACCATTCAGATCGATATTTCTTCCGTTTGGAGTGGTTGAGGTAACCTGACCGACGAGCGTAGTGGGAGCCATCTGACCCCCTGTCATCCCATAAATGGCATTGTTAATGAAGATCATCACGATATTTTCGCCACGGTTTACGGCATGAAAGGTTTCAGCAGTTCCGATTGCGGCTAAATCACCGTCACCCTGATATGAGAAGACATATTTTTCAGGCATGACCCGTTTGATGCCGGTAGCGACTGCTGGGGCACGACCATGTGCAGCCTCCTGCCAGTCTATGTCTATATAATTGTAAGCAAAAACAGCACATCCTACCGGTGAAACACCGATGGTTTGTTCCTGGATTCCCATCTCTTCAATCACCTCTGCAATCAGCCGGTGAACAACACCATGACTGCAACCCGGACAATAATGCATCAGATCATCATTCAGAAGCGGTGATTTGGCATAAACCAGATTCTCCGGTTTTATGATCTCGTTGATTCTATCTGTTAATACCGACATAGTTATCCTTTTTAAAATCGTTGTTCCAAAGCAATCTCGACTTCATCCGGGGTAGGGACAATTCCTCCCATCCTTCCAAAATATTCAACCCTGGTCTTCCCGTTAACCGCCAGGCGGATATCGTTAACCATTTGTCCGGCATTGAATTCAACCGAAAGAAAACCTTTTACCTTGGTGGCATATTCTGCAATAATTTTCTCTGGAAAAGGAAATAGCGTAATTGGCCGGATCAACCCAACTTTAATCCCCTTTTTGCGGGCAATCTGGACAGTCTTCTGACATATCCGTGCAGCCGATCCGAAGGCAACCAATATATAATCTGCATCCTCACACGAAATGGCTTCATAACGGACCTCCTCTGCTTTCATCTGATCATATTTGGCCTGCAGCCTAAGGTTGTTACGTTCCATCATATAGGAATCCATCTCTAATGAAGTAATAACATGTTTCTTACGACCTGAAGATTTTCCAATTGTTGCCCAATCACCTGATATCTTAAGGATTTGCTCATTGGTCCATCGTGGTCGTTGGTCGATCAGTTCTACTTTCTCCATTAACTGCCCGATAACTCCATCGGCCAATATCATCACCGGGTTCCGGAATTTAAAGGCTAGTTCAAATCCAAGAACCACAAAGTCATGCATCTCCTGGACTGAAGCCGGAGCCAGAACCAGCAATGAATAATCGCCGTGACCACCACCTTTTGTGGCCTGGTTATAATCGGCCTGGGAAGGCTGAATCGTTCCCAGTCCCGGGCCGCCGCGCTGGACGTTTACAATAACGCAAGGCAATTCAGACCCGGCAATATAGGATATTCCTTCTGCCATAAGGCTAATTCCAGGACTTGAAGAGGAGGTCATCACCCGTTTCCCGGCTCCGGCAGCTCCGTATACCATATGAATTGAGGCTATTTCACTTTCTGCCTGCAACACCACCATTCCGGTACTTTCCCATGGACGAAGTGTCATCAAAGTTTCCATGACTTCTGATTGCGGGGTAATCGGGTAGCCGAAATAGCCATCACACCCACAACGAATTGCCGCTTCGGCAATCACTTCATTTCCTTTCATCAATCTTAACTCTCCCATATTGAGGGTTTTTTAACTTTATTTACGCTTCGGCTTTAACCCGATAGACGGTGATACAACTGTCGGGACAAACGGCTGAACAATTTGTACACCCGTTGCAATTCTCCGGATTCTCCATATAAGAATAGTGATATCCTTTATTGTTTACATTGCGGTTTAGTGCTAAAACCTGAGTAGGACAAGCCACCACGCAAAGGTTACAACCTTTACATACGTCATTGTCTACAACCACCGCTCCTCTGACTTTTGCCATCTTTATCTGATGTAAATTAAATGATAAACCAATCTGAAAGGCTATGTCTGTTCAGGCAAGGCTAATCAGATGATAAGGGATAATCTGAATTAAATTGCTGAAGTCTGACTGAGAGATCTCCGAACTGATCTCTTTTTACATTTGAAACGCAAGCCCTTAGTCCTTCCTTCGAACTTCCGGTATTACTCAGCGAAATGGCACTCACTCCGTAATAGAGTAATTTGTGTAACAATTCTCCACCTGTCATGCCTGGATAACCAATAGTAAAGTAAAATCCATCACCGACCGGTTGATCAAGATCGGTATCATATACAATCTTAAACCCGTTGTCAGTAAAAATCCGCTTCATGATCTTTGCTTTCTCACCGTACTCCTTCACCTCTTCGATAAAGTTGAAATTTCCGTCATTGGCTCCTTTAAACATCGCAGCCAGGGCATACTGTGCAGAGTGGGAAGTACCTGAAGTCAGGGAGTATAAGACCCGGTGGACAACGGCATTTCCAAATCCATGAACTTGTAATCGTTCGCCCAGGTAAGGGAAATGACGGTGATACAGCGCATCAGAAATCACCATCATCCCGATGCGTTGTCCGGCATAGGAAAAAACTTTTGAACTGGAAATCATCAGGATATAGTTACCTGTATAGCGGGCTACAGTCACCTGGTATGGAGGTATACCCGGACAGGAGAGATCCTGTCTGAAATCCATCCCAAAATAGGCAAGATCCTCAATAATAACAACATCGTATTTATTCGCCAGATCACCGATGATGCTTAATTCTTCATCATCAAAGCAGATCCAGGCCGGATTATTTGGATTTGAATAGATGATGCAGTGGATATTCCCTTTTGAGAGGTAGGATTCCAGTTTGTCCCGGAGTTTGTTGCCGCGAAAATCAAAAACATCAAAAGTCACGTATTTCTGACCCATCACGAGCATCTGTTGTTTTTGAACCGGAAATCCGGATCGATAAATAGTGCGGTATCGCGTTCTTTATGGCAACTTCCTGAGACCAAAAATGCGGCATAACTTCCTTCCATCGAACCCACAGTTGGGATACAACCTTCAGGGTTCACCTCAATATCCATAAAAAGTTTCAGGAAACGGGATGTCTCATCCTTAAGTGGCTGAATTCCATCGATACGGGGGTAGGCTGAAGCGACGTTATTTTTCAGAGCCTCAATCTCTGCCTCCACCCCAATCCGGGCAGGTGGCAGGCCGGGAACTCCCATTTCCATACGGATATAACGTACCCCGGTAGCGGCTTCGATGCTGCTAACCAGTTGAACGATCTCCCGAATAGAGGCATTCCCGATCTCGGGAACTTCAAGTTCCCCTATTTTCTGTTCAACAATCTCGTAGTTTATTGGCGTGTTCATTGGACTGAACGAATTCAAAATTCGCGGTTTAACTGTTCGACCCAGCCGTTCAGCCGACCGTCAGTCAGTTCAGGTTCGAAATCTTCATCTACAGGCAATCCAAGAAACAGACCGGCTTCGAGAGCTTCTGAATCCTGAAAATCGTAGCTTTCCGGACTTACCTTGCCAAGTAGTTGCCCCCCGTTTTTGACAATTACCCGGGCCAGAATACCCATTGAATTAACAAAATGGTAGGCATAGGTGATATGATCACCCAGTCCAAAGACCGCAACCTTTTTCCCGGTAAAATCAAAAGAAGAGACAATTGGCATAAATCTGGCCCAATCGATATTTCCGAATTTCTGATCCCAGGTATCCCGGCCAATGGTTGAGATTCCAAAGATAATATGATCGTAACGTGCCAGATCGGACGCGGTTGCTTCATTGATTAAGATAAGATCCGGTGCCTGGGACTCCATTTTAGCGGCCAATGACCTGGCAACACGATGAACAGATCCCCCTTCGGGTCCGAAAAAAATAGCTATATTTCCCATAAGTCAGTATTTATTCGTTATGTATTGCAACTTCTCCCCTCACATATTCCCCGAGGATTGCCATGCTTGAAACATTTTTTAAAACCATATGGATGGCCTTTTCATAGTTTTCGATCGAGTCCCACTCCACGTCCACATGGAAGGAGTATTCATTGGGCTTTCCAATAATCGGCAGCGACTGGATTTTAGTCAGGTTAATCTCATTTTCTGCAAAGGTATTTAAAACTTTGGCCAAAGCTCCATGAAAATGGCCAACCTCGAAACATAATGAAGCTTTATTTGGGACCTCTGCTGAAGTGGCATGTTTGGCCAGGATAAGAAACCGGGTGTAGTTCTTTTTGTTACTTTCTATCCCTTTGTCAATCACTTCAAGACCGTATAATTGGGCAGATCTCAGGTTACTGATCGCTGCCGCATAGGTGATCTTCTCTTTAGCAATCAGTTTAGCCACTGCGGCATTATCCCCAAGTTCTTTCGTTTCAACATTTGGAAAATATTTTTCCAGATATTCGGCACACTGAAGGAATGAAACCGGATGCGAATAGATCTCTTTAATATCCTTCTTGCGCACTCCGGGAAGGACCATCAGATTCATCTGAATGTGAATATAGATTTCGCCGATTACCCGAAGATGGTAATCACGGATCAATGAATAGTTTTGAAGGATGCTCCCTGCAATTGAGTTTTCAATAGCCAGCACGGCAAAGTCAACCTTATCTTCATCAATTTGTTCACAAACTTTGCGGAACGATTTACATTCAACAATTTCTACCTCATCGCTGAAATATCGCCTTGCTGCATCCTCATGAAATGACCCTTTTATCCCTTGTATTGAAACTTTTTTCACGCAACTGATTTATTTATTCTGACTGACTTATTTTGGACGCAATGTAAAAAAAATCCCTGAAATAACTTCAAATCATTCGTCATATACCGAAAGAAACACGCTAATTTAGGATCAGAATTAATTTGGTGGGGTTCATTTCAATATGTAATCCCCTTTCTGAATAGTTAAACACGCCCTCTGAAAAGTATAGACCAGCTTCTGAAAAGTGTACAGTGCCTTCTGAAAAGTGTAAACCATCTTCTGAAAAGTGTATGGTGCCTTCTGAAAAGTGTAAACCATCTTCTGAAAAGTGTATGGTGCCTTCTGAAAAGTGTAAACCATCTTCTGAAAAGTGTGACTTGTCTTCTGTAAAGTGTATAGTGCCTTCAGAAAAGTACATCCTCTCTTCTGAAAAGTGTATGGTGCCTTCTGAAAGGTACAAACTGTCTTCTGAAAAATTTACTCTTAAAACCTTATTTTAAAAAGAAGCTGCGATCACTATTGCAGTATCCGCAGCACCTGATTCCTAAGAAGATTTATATTTCAATAAAAAATGGTTGATTACATGATGTTTTTATAGGTTCCAAATTTAAGTTTCGAGATTAGCTCCATTTTCAAACTCAATGGTGAGCGGAAGCGAATTAAATCAAGACCAAAATGCTTTGTGGAAATCCTTTGAATATTCTTTCAAATAAATATGGCCTCAGCGACAGGGATATGCAAACCTTGCATGATATTCTTTATAAATATCCGGAGGTTTTGCTCGTGAATATTTTTAGAAGTCGTGCCAAAGGGACCAGTAAACCGGGCAGCGATACAGATTTGGCTATAATGAATAAAGGAACAAGCAGTCAAACCTTGCTTAGACTGAAAAGTGATCTAGAGGAGTGCTCGCTGCCTTATAAAGTTGATCTGATAGATTTTCATACCTTGACCAATCCGGACTTTATGGACCATATTATACGGGTTGGGACAATTTTTTTTCAACGTGTAGGTGGCAATAATCCATCAGGCAATCATTAAACAAAGATCAGCCGAAATAACCGTGAAAGATCTTGAGGCCCATCTCACGTAACATTTGAGATAGGGATGTGGCAAAGATCATTCCGAATTGATCAAAGCGGCAAAAGGAATCCCGATGAGTTTTCAAATTTTATATAACTCACTGGCACAAATGAGCTCCATTTTGTGCTCCTGCAAAACCTTAATACACTCTTCTAGTTGATCCGGTTTCAAGACAACATTCGCTGAATCTCCTGTCGAAAAAGCATACAAATAGGCAATTGTAATTTGATTATCTGACAAGATCTGAAGTGCCTTCGCTAAAGCGCCCGGCTCGTTGGGACAGTTCATACAAACTACATCGGTAAGGTTGACTGAAAACTGATTTTCGCGCAGGACCTTGCAAGCGAGTTCAGGATCTGAGACGATCAATCTCAAAATGCCAAACTCAGAGGTATCTGCCACGGAGAATGCCAGCATGTTGATTCCCGAATCTCCAAGAATTTGGGATACTTCGTTCAACCGACCCGACTTATTTTCCAAAAAAATTGATAACTGCTTTATTAACATAGGGTTGAATTTTTTAGGTTCTTATCTCAATTATGCCTGTACGGATAAAATATTTAATAAATTCATTAGATCCCGTTAGGGATTAGATATGGGTAGCAATAACCCCGAAGAATCCTATTTCGTACCGTAGGGCACGAAATATCTTAAACCAACTATCATTCTTCCCATATTAAGTGCCGATGGCACAATCTTTACAAATAGAAATTGTCTGATTAAATACAAATATTACAAAATATAACCATTTAAAGAACTTCGGTATAAGTCAAAAGTATTGGTTTACTTTCTAATAAAAGACGATCCTTCTTCTGTTTCTAAATCTTCCGGTTATCGATTACCCGGATTGCCTTGCCGGCAGTGCGCTCGATTGTCTTTGGTTCCACAAGTTTAACATTAACAGAAATTCCCAGGACACTCTCGAGATTACGGGTAATCTTAAGTCGCAGTTCCTGCAGCTTCCTGATCTCGTCGGAAAAGAATTGTTCCTGAACCTCTACCATCAGCGACATCGTATCGAGTGAACCCTCCCGATCAACAATAATCAGATAGTGCGGCTCAACTTCGCTCATACTCAGCAAAACAGTTTCAACCTGTGAGGGGAATACATTCACACCTCTGATTATCAACATATCGTCACTCCTCCCCTTGCATTTCTCCATCCGAACAAGGGTTCGGCCACAGGCACACTGGTCATAATGAAGTCTTGTAAGGTCACGGGTGCGATATCTGATCAAAGGAAGCCCCTCTTTGGTTATGGTGGAGAAAACGAGTTCTCCGATCTCACCCTCAGCAACAGGTTCAAGAGTTTCCGGATTGATTACCTCAGGCAGAAAATGATCTTCGTTAATATGCATTCCGGTCTGTTCTTCACACTCACAAGAAACTCCAGGGCCAACTATCTCGCTAAGTCCATAAATATCAATGGCTTTAATTTTTAGTTTTGTTTCAATTTCCTTACGCATTGCTTCTGACCAGGGCTCTGCACCAAATATTCCAACTCTCAGTTTCAATTTATTAATATCGACCTTCATCTCTTTGATCACCTCTGCAATGTTTAGGGCATAAGAGGGGGTACAACAAAGTACTGAACTGCCAAAATCCTCCATCAGCTGAATCTGTTTAGAAGTGTTTCCACCGGAAATCGGAATAACAGAAGCTCCGAGATTTTCAGTTCCATAGTGCAATCCAAGTCCTCCGGTAAATAATCCATAACCATAAGCAATCTGCACAATATCATTACGATGTACTCCGGCCATGCAAAGTGACCGGGTCACAACCTCTGCCCACATCTGAATATCCTTGCGGGTATATCCCACAACAGTAGGTTTGCCGGTAGTCCCTGAGGAAGCATGCAATCGCACAATTTCGCTCATCGGCACCGTAAATAGGCCAAATGGATAGTTATCCCTCAAATCAATTTTAGTGGTAAAGGGGAGCTTCTGAAGGTCATCAACATCCTTTATATCGTCTGGTGTAAGCCCGACCTCCTGCATTTTTTTGCGGTAGTAGGGGACATTGTGATAAATGCGTTTAACCGTTTCACATAATCTTTCAGATTGAATGATCCGCATTTCCTCACGGCTGGCGCATTCAATTTTCTCATTCCATATCATATCCTGACCATTAAAATTAACGTTCAACTTCCCGGGGGGCTAGAACTGCAAATTTAAGAAATCCGGCAATACAGGTTGCGCACTTACAATTTAGATTCGATCTAATTAAATCCCGGAAATTACATCTTCAAGACAATTTCGGAAAATAGCTGTTCAAACCGTTGGATATCTGAGGAAGGAATAATTTCAAGCAATTTTTCTTCACAATCGTTTCTTGATCTGTCAATCTTGTTCCGAATGGCCTTCCCTTTTGTGGTAAGACATAGTTTGATAGCCCTTCGGTCGGTTGTGTCAGCATTTCTGTCCAGGTAACCATTTACGACTAATTTGTCGACTATCCGACTGATCCGCGAGAGCGAGAGTCCCATATTCTTCGCCAATTCCGGGCTACTTATTCCCTGGCAGTTATCAAGAGCCGAAAAGAATAGTAACTCCGACTGCGAGATCTTAAGATCCCGCATCAATCGCTGGTCAGATTGGGTGCATTTCTTTTTTAATTCGTAAATCATGCTCATTATTCCCGAAGATGTTTCCATATTATAAAAATACTTTTTACAAAGCTATAAAGATGACAACTATTTCCAAACACATTTTTTGCTAATAGCATATTTTTTCAATTTTGATTTTTTATTCCAATATTATTTAATATTTTTGCATCACAATTATTGCTATTAGCATATTATTTGATTTCATAATTTAATACAACATATCATGGCACTTGAACATTTAACAAAAGAGAGTTTTAAAGAGAAAGTTTTTAACTTTGAATTAAACAAGGAGTGGAAATTTGAGGGGACTGTTCCGGTAATCATCGACTTTTATGCCAACTGGTGTGGACCGTGCAAAATGGTGGCACCTATACTTGAAGAGTTGCAAACAGAATATGGCGACAAACTCACTATTTATAAAGTGAATACAGAGGAGCAGCAGGAATTGGCTGGTATTTTTGGAATTCAGAGCATCCCCTCGATCTTGTTCGTTCCATCCGAAGGACAACCCCAAATGGCCCAGGGAGCCCTACCTAAAGAGACTTTCAGATCAGCCATAAATGATGTTTTGAAGGTGTCAATAAACTGAGAGGGTATCTTCCGGGGAAAAGTGGCTTGCAGCTTGTAACAGGCGGCTGGGCAAATTACATTTAAAAAATTGGTTATCTTTAATTTGAAAGGACGCTTCATGCAAAGAGAATTGTGCAAGAAGCCAGTTGCAATACGATTACCGGAAAATATATCTGACTAGCATAAATATTAAGCAATTAAAAAACATAAATAAATGAAATCGCCATGATAAGAATATCACCAACCGAAATGAATATTTCCTCATGGCGATTCCATCTGGCCTTTAAAAATCAAATTATATACAGATGAAACAAGATATCAGTATTTCCTGGAGAGACGGGATGGCCTTTGAAGCCGATGTCAACGGACACAAAATAATGCTGGATGCAGGGGAACAATTTGGAGGGCGCGACCTGGGACCAAGACCAAAACCGCTAATGCTCGTAGCTTTGGCTGGGTGTACTGCGATGGATGTGATTTCAATTCTCACCAAAATGAGGGTTGAGTTGGAGAATTTTGATGTCAGGGTTGAAGGGGAGCAGTCGGAGGAACAGCCGGTTCATTATACGAGTATGCACATTATCTATGAATTCTGGGGTAAAAATCTGCCAGAGGATAAGCTTGAAAAAGCCATCAATCTTTCCCATGAACGCTATTGCGGAGTTTCAGCTGTTTATCGTAAGGCAATGCCTGTTACGCATTCATTTGTTGTTCACAATACGGAGCAGGATTGATTTTCGAATAGTTCTTTAGTATTTTTCAATAAAAAAATAGGAGTGCTGATGATAATGATAATGGCAGCGCTCCTATTTATGTTATAATCCATACAGGTTAATTTTATCAATAACCTGATACTGCGGAAAAACTACTTCTTTCCAATATGATAAGCCAGACCTACGGTAAAACCAATGTTGTGCTTCTTGTAGGATTCCAGGTAAGTAATCTGCGTCGTATTATCGGTCAAGCTCTTTTTATCTGTTGAATAGGAGGAATAAAGCCCTCCTGCATCAACTGTAATTCTCGAGGTCGGCTTCCATTGAATACCGCATGCATAAGTATTTGCGCCATTGTTGATGAAGCTGAAATCACTCTGGAATTGTGGGGAAACTCCCATTACTGTCAGTAAATAGCCGGCACTTACTGCGAATTTCTTTGTCAGCTGATATTGGCCACCTATTGATGCTTCCCATGTATCGTGGTCGATTGTACGCTTTTCTCCATAGATGTTGTATCCCCAATCTACTCCTTTATCATGGTATGAATTAAATGACGCTGAAAGATTAAATGAAGGTGCAATTTTATAATCTGCTCCAATCGAAAGTATTGAAGGAAGATCACTTCCAGTTTTTCCCTTATCCGGAAATAAACCAGTTCCATCTACCTTGGTACTGTTGGAAAGGGTTAATTTGGTCATGAATTCATATTTAATACCAATATTTAGCCCTTTAGCCGGAGAGATATTAACACCCAGAATAGGGGTGAATCCGGCACCTGTTTGTGTGACATCTACGTTCTTATCTGCAAGTTGAGCTGCAGTTCCAATAAGCGTGGCTGCCTGACCATTAAGAGTAGCGGCACCTGCATTAAAAGCTCCCTGGATTTGAGCAATATTCATTTGACTTATCTGAGCCTGTGATAATCCAAGTTGGGCCAATCCTTGCTGTAGTTGAGCAGCAATACCAGCCGTGATATACCCGGCCCCTTCAACTTGAGCGATGGTGTAGCTTCCTGCACCGTTTGCGATCAGAGGCTGAACTTCAGATGCCGCTCCGGAAGCCTGATTTGCAAGCCCCGTGACAACCGGTGCTGCAGTACCAGTAAGGAAAGTAGCCGCATTGCCATATTGTCCATTTACATTCAATTGAATATTTTTAATATAGCCATTATACTTATTGGCTGCCGGTACATATCGGGCTCCGACATATACTGAAAAAACAGAATTCACCTTAAAAGAAGCCCCCCCCTGGATACCCCAATAAACTGATTTTCCATTAAAATAAAGGTCTGCACTATAATTTTTAACATTCATTCCTAAGGCGCCCAAGCTGGCCAAACCAGGAACCAGGGTCGAGATAGGTGTCTCAAAGGAAGGTAAACCCCTGTTGAAAGTAGCACTTCCTCCACCACTATTGGGTCCAAACCCTAATGAGAAAGCAAAACGATCATTTTTATAGACTGCGTAGGCAGTTGGAAAAACAGGTGCAGAAAGTAGTCCGTCATATTTCCCGTTATTTAATAGCGGGAAGGAGCTTTCTACCGTTTTGTACTGGAACAGGCTTTGATTTTGAAGTGCAAAATAAAAGCCATTTTCCATCATCATTAAGCCTGCAGGATTAAAGTAAACTGCATCCACATCTGTCGAAGCATTACGTGATAACATCCTGATATACTGAGAACTTTGGTTGCCATTCGTGAGTAATCCCCCAGCAAATGACAAGCTACAATACAATAAAATTCCTGTTAAAACAATTAGCTTTCTCATCCGTTATAATTTTAATTAGTGCTGCAAATGTAATTAATTAAAATCAAACCGCAATGCTTTTAATTGATTATCAGCATTATACGAATATTAGAACCAAATAATCAATAATTTGATAAATAGAATTAGTCTAAACAAATATAAGGCTGATTAAAAATCGACCAGGGGATAACATAACAACAGGATTCCAACTGAAATGGGTAAAAAAACAGACACGTCATCAGGGAAGGAATCTCAATGATGAAGTGTCTGTTTCGGGAAAGTGAATAAGATGGAATAGGTAGGGGGCCGGGAATTATCCCTCAATAATTCGACTCTTTAATTTCGAAGTAAGACTGAGGGTGAAGACAAGCGGGACAATTCAGCGGGGGTTTAGTCCCCTCGTGCAGATAGCCGCAATTCCGGCATTTCCAGACCACCTTTCCTGCGCGTTCAAAGACTTTACCATCATTAAGATTGGAATAAAGGGTGTTATAACGTTCCTCATGGGCTTTTTCAACTTTAGAAATGAGCTTAAAAGCAGCTGCAACCTCGAAATAACCCTCTTCTTCAGCAATTTTGGCAAATTCAGGATATAACGAAGTCCACTCCTCGTTTTCACCTTCCGCTGCGGCCTTAAGATTATCCAAGGTAGTACTAATGACACCTGCGGGATAAGTGGCCGTGATCTCAACCGGACCTCCTTCCAGAAATTTAAAAAATCGCTTGGCATGTTCCCGTTCATTTAAAGCTGTTTCATCAAAAATAGCCGCGATTTGTTCCAGACCCTCTTTTTTAGCCTGTTTTGCAAAATAATCATATCTCATCCTGGCCTGAGATTCTCCGGCAAATGCTTTGAGCAGATTTTGCTCAGTTTTGGATCCTTTAATGCTTTTCATTTCGCAATTAATTAAAGTGATTAAAGATTATAAAGATCAATATCCTACAATGGGAAAATAACAGCTAAAATTACACATTCCCCGGATAATTCTGTTGAAATTCGGACAAATGTTTTTCAATAAATTAGCCGCGATGATAAAAAACAAAGCAAAAAAATAGAGGCCGTCTCAAAAGTAAAATGAGACGGCTTCTTTTTTTTTGCGCAATACTGATTCAACTACGAAAATTGATTAATAATCTTGTGGATTTGTTTTTTTTCAATCGT
>Ga0364859_10220_pt1 | contig 29578 bp, 29 predicted proteins | sample ExccelAu500001D3_FD_206911 | JGI IMG/M metagenome (GOLD analysis project Ga0364859, IMG submission 206911) | Enriched cells from Trout Bog Lake Hypolimnion, Wisconsin, USA - BchlTB.Aug20.5000.01 .D3 | ecosystem: Environmental > Aquatic > Freshwater > Lake > Hypolimnion/Profundal zone | place: USA... | reverse complement strand
TTGCCCAGCGTCCCAAACTATAATCAATCGCCCGGGCCAATCCGCTATTATTCGCTGTGGAAGTTCGTAAACGGATCAGCCAATCATGCATATCCGCCAATATCGGCAGGCTGTTTTCCTGACGGTGCTGTTGACGGCTGACCTGGTTCATAGCCGAGGCTTCTTTTTCGATGGCGTAAAGCTGGCCGATGCGTCTTAACGCTTCTTCAGCCATCGGGTGCGCACCCGTAGCCTGAAGATCAAAGAATTTGCGCCGGGCATACGCCCGTGCCGTCCCAGATCAGCAGTTTGATACGCGAATGGGTACGGTTGGTAAAACCATAGGCTGTACCATCGCACGGCGAACGTCCGACGATTTGCTGAATCACTCCCGACAACCGATCTATGCCCCAGCGCATATCCACAGACTCCTGGAGCAGAAACACCTGTTCCGGCCCGATCATTTCAGCCATGCCCCCAACCACTGAGCAAAAACCTCTGCCTTGTCTATGGGCCAGCGGATGTTAATCCGGGTCGAGCCACGTCGGATATCGAATTGAATATCTTCATCAGGTGACGAAGCATTGACCGGTTCGATCTGGACCGGCACAAGTTTGGCAGATGCCGGTGCAAGCGGATGCTTGGCGTCGACAGGAAATTGTTTCATCCAGCGCCGCAACAGATTGGCGTGAAAGCGCTTAGCCGTCCCAGCTATGAAGCAGATTGAATTTGTGCTATTGGTTTGATGGGCAGGAGTTCGTCTATACGTCTCATGGTCCAGACGGGAAGTTTTTCCAGCGTGTCTTTCAGCCAGGCAGCTGGTTCGATGCCATTGAGTTTTGCCGTGGCAAATAAACTTTGAATTGCCGCCGCCCGCTTGCCGGCACGTTCACTCCCCGTGAACAGCCAGTTTTTCTTGCCGATGGCTATCGGGCGAATCGCATTCTCGACCGGGTTGTTGTCGATGGGCAGATTGCCAGTTTCCGCATAACGGACCAGGCTTGCCCAGCGTCCCAAACTATAATCAATCGCCCGGGCCAATCCGCTATTATTCGCTGTGGAAGTTCGTAAACGGATCAGCCAATCATGCATATCCACCAATATCGGCAGGCTGTTTTCCTGACGATGCATCGCTCGGCCTGCATTGTCCATTGCACGAGCCTCTTCTTCGAAGGCGTAAAGCTGGCCGATGCGTCTTAACGCTTCTTCAGCCATCGGGTGTGCACCCGTAGCCTGAAGGTCAAAGAATTTGCGCCGGGCATGCGCCCAACAACCAAGCTCGGTGACGACGTGTGTGGCATCGCGGGCAAATAGCTTCTTGTATCCTCCATAGTCGTCAACCATGAGGCTGCCCTGCCAACCCTGCAAGAAATCTCTCGCATGCTGACCGAATCGACTCGCTTGATAATCAAATACGACTATCGGCGGGCCGGTATCCAGATCATTGCTGCGATAACTCCACAGGTAAGCCCGTTTGGTCTTGCCCGCACCCGGATCCAGTTGCTTCACGGGCGTTTCGTCGGCATGCAGCACTTGCCGCTGCTTGAGTAACTCCATCAATCGGTCCGCCAGGGGTTGCAAGGCAAACCCCATGCGACCGATCCATTCGCTCATCGTGCTACGGGACAGGTTGACCTGCTGCCGGGCAGCAATTTGTTCCAGACGATAGAGTGGCAGGTGGTCCAGATACTTGCCGGTGGCAACCCAAGCCAACAATCCGGGGGCTGCCAGTGATCCGTCGATGACCGCAGGCGCTACCGGTGCAGCGGTTATTGTTTCGCATTGGCGGCAGGCATATTGCGGGCGGATATGGCGAATCACAAAGAACCGTGCCGGTTCCACATCCAGTTGCTCGCTGACATCTTCACCAATCTTCACCAGGTTGGACTGGCAAGCCGGGCAGGTGCAGGACTCGGGTTCGTGGCGAACCTCGACCCGCTCCAGATGTTCGGGCAGCACCTGACGACCTGCACGGCTTCTGGGGGCAGCCGGTGTGGCTGGCAACTTCAGCTCGGACTCAACGGCGGCGATGTCCTGCACAACATCCTCGTCGAACAACTGCCGCTGTTCCGGACTCATCGCTTCGCTCTTGACCCCGTAACGGATACGCCTGAGGTAGGCCACTTCATGGGTCAATGCCTGAATCTTGATATCCTGTGAGCGGATGGTTGAAGTCTGGGAATTGATGATTTCGGTGAGCCGGATAATCTCGGCATCACGGGACGGAATTTGAGGGGATGAAACATCGCCAGAGGGGGCTGGAAAATCGCTTGGACAAGCTATTTTATTACGTGATTTCATTGGCTTGCATTGTATCACAGGCCAATCAGTAATGCACTAAAAATAAAGGGAAAACGAAAAAATATACAGATTATTTTGTGCTAAACCTGCCACTGTGAAGGAGGTGTTGCACACAGTCGCTGCCAGTCAATTCCGGTGGTGAGCCAACGCCATTGTTCTGCACTCATGCGGCACAGCGTTTCATCAGGGCCCGGCCACCGGAAGCGGCCCTTGTGCAAGCGACGATGGCAAAACCATACACCGGTGCCGTCCCAGATCAGCAACTTGATACGCGAATGGGTACGATTGGTAAAACCATAGGCTGTTCCGTCGCAGGGAGAACGCCCGACAATTTGCTGAATCACTCCCGACAACCGATCAATGCCCCAGCGCATGTCCACAGACTCCTGGAGCAGAAACACCTGTTCCGGCCCGATCATTTCAGCCATCCAGCCAACCATTGAGCACAAGCCTCTGCCTTGTCCAGGGGCCAGCGGATGTTAATCCGGGTCGAGCCACGCCGGATATCGAATTGAATATCTTCATCAGGTGACGAAGCATTGACCGGTTCGATCTGGACCGGCACAAGTTTGGCGGATGCCGGTGCAAGCGGATGCTTGGCGTCGACAGGAAATTGTTTCATCCAGCGCCGCAACAGATTGGCGTTCACCCCATTCTCCAGTGCTACGGCAGAAAGAGAGACTCCCGGTTGACGGCACATCGTAACCAGGTCAGTCTTGAACTCAATTGAATGATTACGGCGATGGCGTACTGGCAGAGCAATAGTCATGATAGTGCCCACTAAAAATTGGTGGACACTATGCTCTTATCTCTCGCTTACTTAATCAATGTGGTACGGTAGAACGCATACATTGGCGTTCACCCCATTCTCCAGTGCTACGGCAGAAAGAGTGACTCCCGGTTGACGGCACATCGTAACCAGGTCAGTCTTGAACTCAATTGAATGATTACGGCGATGGCGTACTGGCAGAGCAATAGTCATGATAGTGCCCACTAAAAATTAGGTGGACACTATGCTCTTATCTCTCGCTTACTTAATCAATGTGGTACGGTAGAACGCATACGCTTCAAGAACGGTAAGCGATCTTTTAGCAGCGTTATGTACAGCGCCAAGAATTTGTTGCAGGGTGGGAATTTAATTCAAACGGCGGGAAGCGCGATGCGCCAGGGTAGCAGAGCTTCATAATCATCTGCCGTATTGGCCAAGGGAAGTGCACGGAATAGAGCAACGAGGTAGCGATAAGGATCAACGCTGTTCGCCTTGCAGGTCTCAATAAGCGAATACAAGTTCGCGCTGGCATTGGCACCTCCGACAGTATCGGCGAAGAGCCAGTTGCGCCGCCCGACTACGAAAGGACGGATCGCGTTTTCGACCGGATTGTTATCGATGGGCCACGCTCCATTGTCGATGAAGCGAACCAACTTGGGCCACTGCCCCTCCATATAATGCAGCGCCTTCCCCAACAAGCTGTTCGGCGCGACACTGTGCAAATGGCGATGAAGCAGGTCCTGTATTTTTTCGATCACCGGGCGACTGTGTTCGGCGCGTAGTTGTCCGCGCTCGATCGAGGTCTTTTCCCTGGCACGGCTTTCTATCGCATACAACTCGGCGATCGCGGCAATGAATTGTGTCGCCGGTTGCTCCTGGCCACGCGCATGCTTGGGCAGCGCCAACTCCGCCTCGATGAAATAGCGCCGGCAATGTGCCCAGCATCCAAGATGCACTAGGCCATGTGCCTTGGCGATCCCGTTGTAAACCTCATATCCGTCAGTCATCAATGCCGCACCTTGGCGGATACCGGCATAGAGATCACTGGCATGGGTTCCGCCACGGCCAGGTGCATAGCCGAACAATCGCACCGGAGGTCCGGTGCCATTCATCTGCGCCCACAAGTAGCTTTTCGTTTGTGCCGCTCGCCCGGGTTCTTTCAATACCTGAATCACCGTTTCGTCTCCGAACACCAGCTCGGAATCGAGCAAATGGTCGCGCAGTAGATTGATGATCGGCTGCACCGCCTCACCCACGCGCACCACACTCGCTGCCAACGTATTCCGCGACAGGTCTCCGCCGAAACGTCCCAGCAAGGCAGCCTGACGATACAGCGGCAGTGCATCCTGATATTTCGAGGTCACTACCCACGCCAGAGCAGGTTCGGTCAGCAGTCCCTTGGGGATGATGCGCGGCTGTGCAGGTGTCACCTTGATGCCTTGGTCGCAGCACGGACAAGCATATTTAACACGCTGGTGCTGGATTACGCGTACCTGCTGCGGGATGATGTCCAACTGCTCGCTGGTTTCAACGCCGATTTCTACCAGAGTCTCTCCGTCGTGCGGGCAGGTGCGTTCTGATTCCGGGAGTTCGTGCCGTATCACTTCACGGGGCAGCGCGGGATCCAGCGGCTTGCGGCCCCGAACCTTGCGCTGATGCCCGGCAATTTCGATCACTGCTTCGAGTTCTTCTTCCTTGGCAGCGGGAGTATCCGGTGTTGGTGCCAGCGCTTCTGCCTCGTTGAGAAACAGATCTTTCTGGTGTGTGCCACGGGCTTCGCTCTTGGCTGCAAACAGTTGGTGCAAAAATGCTTTGACGCGTTCCTTCAATAAATCCCGCTCAACTGTCACAACCCGAAGTTCGCCGCGTAGCGTGTCGCGCTCGGCGATGAGCGCATTGAATTCTTCTGTGGTGATTGTTATGTTTTGCATCACTGTCTTAGACTAATGATACAAAAATTGTTCACCCAATTCGCAAATATTTTCTAGTTTTATGAGGCCGAATGGCCGAGATATTGATCCCCTCCAGCAGCCAATGCAACTGCTCTATGGTCAGTTCGACAACGGGCGATTCCTTCGGCCAGACAAAGCGGTCAGCCTCCAGGCGTTTCATCAACAACCAGAAGCCGGTGCGATCCCACAGCAATAGCTTCACACGATTTCTTCGCCGGTTGCTAAAGACATAGACTGCTGCCGCAAACGGATCCAATCCCAGCGCCTGCTCGACCAGCGTGGCCAGACCGTTTATGTTCTTGCGGCCATCTACTGCTTCACGGTGAAGGTAGACTTTCAGCCCTGCGTCGAGCCGGAACATGGCAATGTGCTCAGCATGTGCAGAATTGATGACATCTCGTCCAGAACAAGTCCGCGTAGATCAAGTGTGACTCCGTTGGGAAGTTGGGCTCCAATCCGCACTGGACTCGACTTGGCAGGCGCCTTTAATTCAACTACTGGAACGAACGCTGATCTTGCTGGCTTTGCTGTTGCCACAGGCGTCTGCATGACCACCATGGCCTCACGTCGTTTCTGCTGTTTAACAATCCATCTGCGAAGAAGATTCGCATTGATGCCATGCTGTAATGCCATGCGTGCGACCGATATCCCAGGCTGCAAACAAGCCTCGATCAATTCCTGCTTGGCAATCTTGTCGTAGCGACATCGACCATCTCGTCCATACCCAACAACCATTCGCTTGGATAACTCCGTGACTTCCTCTTTCATATGTGTCCACCTTAATTTAAGTGGACACATCTTCAACTACTCAAACCCTCTCTGCCAGATGCCATCTAAAGATCGCTTACCAAGAACGAGTGGGTGCATGGACTGCGTTTCGAAACGCATGACGAGATGAAAACCATGAGCTTTGAATACATCGAAGTGTTTTACAACCGAAAGCGGTTGCACTCGACGCTCGATTACAAGTCACCCATTCAGTTTCTGGATGACTGGTTCATTGCTCAACAGAATGAAAAACTGGTAGCATGAAATCCACCTCTTGGAAGACGAAATACCGAGGGAACCTCAGTTTTATTATCAATGCCCCCCGCCCTTCGCAATAACCAGAACCCCGCGCCAAATAATCCATAAATCCAGCATCAGCAAGCCAAATGAGGAACGTTTCAGATATTGATCGACATACTCGTACTCATATACCGGGTTACCCATTTCTGTAGTACCCTTGTTGATATGTCCCAACCCCAGAAGCCCTCCACGCAGTAAAAAGCGGGTGACGTTTCCTTGTGCTTTATCGCGCTCATAATGCAGCACGGACAGTGGGCGCGGACCAACAATGCTCATATCCCCCATAAGAACACTATAAAACTGAGGTAGCTCATCCAGATAAAACTTCTTCACAAATTGTCCAACGACAGTGCGACTGTCATCATTCCATTCTGCGGAATACGCAATCCAGTCGTGTCTCTTTGCCCCTTCTGGATCAATGTACTTTGTCTTGATCAGTCGAATTTTGTATTTGGGCATAAGCTGCCCCGCACTCACAGCGTAGTAATAGAAAAACATCGGCCCCTTGTTTTCCGGAATCATCCATCCTTCAATCAAAAACGCCAGTTTCAAAAGTAACAGGATCGGCGCAGAGAAAATTAGCATGACCAACGCAACCAATTTATCAAACATCACCTTGAAAAATCGTGGTGGAAGAGGCTCGGTCAATTCAAAAATATGACCATATTTCTGACGGATTTCGTCCGTGGGCGGTTTGTAGGGAAACGCTTCTTTGGGTTCAACTTTTTGATTCATGCCAATAATCTCACCAAATTTAAATTAGGCTTATATTTCTTAACTTAAGGCTTTCCCTCAACAACTGCTCAGAGAGTTCCAGAATCCTGCTCTTATCCAAATGTGCAAGCTCATAAATCCGAGCTTGATTACCCAGATTTTGTCGCTTATCCGCATCACTTGCCAAACATATAATTTTACCGGAAATGGCTATGGATAGTTCAAAACTCGAACTGCTGTCGATTTAGTAAGACTGACGCTTACACACCTTTAATAGTGCGCTCACTATCAAATAATTAACTCCCCCAATATATGCACCCGCAATTACGTCACTAAGGAAGTGGTATTCCGTCACGAGAAGTGCAGTTCCAAGGCATAACCAAACAATCCCGTAATATAGACGATAGCGTGGATAAAAATGCCATAAGGCTAAAAAAAGGGGGGTTAACACAAGCATGTGACCGGATGGAAATCCCTCAAAACCATCCCTACCGTTAAACCAGTTAAACCCGTATGAACCTGGATTTGATAGCCAAGTACGAGTTTCAATTCTTCCAAATAACCATTTCAGAGCAATTTTTATCCCCATGGATAAAGGAAGAACGGTACCTGTTACTTGGCAAAAAAATGTGCTTTGATTTTGAATCTTTCGACGATCTAAATAAAAATATACCCCCCAGCTTAAGCTAGTTAGTATTACGACGGTTACATCCAATAAATCCGGTATGTTCGAATTTTTGACAAAGGGTGCATTGGCATTCAAATTCTTGTCAAGCCAAGTTGCCAATGGAATATCCAAGAAAAAGATGCCAATTAAAACCAGGATGAGCACAGTTAATGTGCTACTGACAATTTTATTGATGTCTTTCTTGAAATTCATTTGCTATTCAGAAATCTGTAAGAAATTAATTAGGGGCAGTCCCCATTTGTCGAGATTGATCAGCGCCAGCAATACAAAGGCGCGATTAGCATTCTTGACCAAGCCGCGATAGCGCGCTTTGGAGAAGCCGTAGATGTTCTTTAACGTGCAGAACGGAACTCGGGGTAGCAATAATGGTGGCATCCACAATGGTACCACCAGAAAGTTTCAAACCGCTCGCCAGCAGGAGTTCGACCACTTTGGCAAATAGTGCAGCTCCAAGATCACCTTGCGATGGGCCTTCCGTCCTTGGGAATTAGTTGAATACCACGTCCAAAGGACATAGTATTTAACTCTCAATGCAGTATTCCGGCACTTTGGTACTTAAATTGTACCTACTATCAATAAGTACCATCTCCTAGTACAAATATTGCGGCTTACTGAATAAAAAAACTTATTATTTCTTCTTTTCATGTGCATCGCGATATTCATCAGCCAATTCAATCTCACGCTTAGCTTGCTGTAAAAGCTGCTCTGCATTACCGGCGTGACCACCAAAGACGCCGTTATTATCATTGTTCTTTTGAGCAAGTTGAATATGCTTAATAGAATTAATACATGCTTGGTATGCGTCTTTCAGGTTTGGGTGTTTAATAGGCTGTTCCGCCAAAACGCTGCCAGCAAAAATAACCGAGGACAAGAAAACCGCAAGCTTAAAACTATTCATAATTATCTCCCTATGTTGTATAAAAATTACCTTTAAAAACGATTTTGAAAAGTTGTTAACCAACGCATTCGGTACGGATTTTGATCACAGGAATCCATTTTGCACCACCGAGACACATGGCGTAGGCAAATATACCAAAGATTGGAGGTTAATTGTAGTATTCTGGCTGAATGATACTCTGGAAAAACTTCCTGTCTGTACCACGAGTCGAATCGAAGAATTCCTACCAATCAAAACAAATCTGTTTGATAGAGGTGACTAAACGTTTACGATTCTAAGTCCAATTTCCCTGAACAACATTCGTTCCAAGCACAGTCCAAATATTTGCTGGAATAAGAGCAACATATTCATTATTGATAAACTTAGATATTCCTGGGAGAGTTTTATAGGATGTTGCAGACACGCTCACCGCAGACTGTAAAATATTTCCTACAATCCGAACGCCAGTTGCACAAGCCCCACCATTGCCATATAAACTAATATCACTTTTTGAATTGTTTCTACAGATATTTCCAGTGATTATTGTTCCGTTTGCTCGTACAGATTCGATACCAAATATGCATGTGTCAATTATGTTATCTTTGCAAATTATTCCTAGAGCAACACCTGCCTCATTCAACTCAATTCCTATACCTGGAGAAGCAGTTGCACCAAAAATATAATTGTCATGAATTAGATAATTAATAGATGAAGCGTTACCTAGATATATGCCAAATGTCATTGTTGAAGACACGCCCCTGCTATCTATAATAGAATTATTAGCAATAGTTGTCTTCCCGTCCACTCGCCCCAACCCTGCGTCATTTGTCTTAATTGCCTTGCCAACAATATTTCTAAATATATTATTAGTTATAGTCGCGTTATCAGAAATGAACAAATTCGATGATCCGACAAACATATTGCTGTCGATGATAGTTGATGGGGTCTGTGTAAATGCAACAGCTGTTTGATTAGCTTCAAGCGTGCTATTAATGAAATAATTGCCACTTATATTGTGATATTCCCCACCAACGAATGCTACATTACTTAAATTAAAATAACAATTTTTTATATCAATATAGGAAGCAGAATTCGGTTCTTTATATGCATATGCGTAAGATGAGGTTGACATATTGATAAAACTACACCCTTCTATAACGCTATGAGCCACTTCCATTAATACCCCAGCAAAGCGAATGTTAGGCCACGTTCCTGGCACATTCGGAACAGGGAAAGCAGGCAAATTTCCATTGGCTTTGTAGCCAACTGCCCCAATTACATTATAGTATTGGTCTGCCTCACCCGTTGTCCTGTTGTTGAATGCTGCATGTATCTTAGGAGCTTCGCAATAAACATTCCTAAATGTCCCGTATCCTGCAACACCGTTGCTCGTTACACCTCCTACGCATCCACAATCAGTAACAAAGCCATCAGTAATATTACAATGCTTAACTTTGTCAGTTTGTTCTAATTCTATTGCAATACACCAAGTATCAGCGATATAAAATTCATTTATTCCCACTTGGCCGTTAATATGGGAGGCAAAAACTCCATCGCGCCCAGTTGTCTTGACATAAATATTTTTAAGTGAAGTCATTTGTTGACTATGATATATAGCTACCCCATCCCATTGCATCCCTTCCGCTCGGAATCCATCAACCATTAACTGAGAATTTGAATCTGCAATAAGGCCCGTGCCGGCATTAATCACTCTAACATTTTGGATGGTCACATATTCTGTACTGGTAACATAAATGCCATAGGTATTGTGATGAATCCATTGTGCAAATTGTCCCCCTGAAAGGGTAGTACTTGTGCGGTCAACTTTATGCCCCATGTCTATTGTAATATTCTGTACCCCAAAAGAGTTCTGAGTCGGAATTGCAGGTTCAGCTGCATCAGTCCTCAAGAATGCTCCGGTAATATTCTTAATTGAAGAAAGTATGTAAGTAACATCTACACCATCGCCGGAAACAATTGTTTCATCTAAACAAGTAATCGTCCCAAGCTGCAAATACTTACCTGCCGGATAGTACAGGATTCCACCATGAATTAAACTATTTGCAGCAGCTTGAGCTGCGGCAGTCATATCAATAGAGGCAGTTCTAGTCTGAACATCAGCAATTTGAACGACGCTCATAAAGTCGAATACACTAACGCTCCCCCTAAATTTATTCTGCATCATTGCAGTTTGAGTTGTCGCATTTTTATTTTGATCTTCTGCGGCAAATACTGCATTCCCAGTAGCAGCAAGTATCAGGCCTTCAACTGTGCCTTTAAGCATTTCTCTTCGTTCCATGGCTAAACTCCAATAATTGTTAGGCTATTCTTCTGTGATAATGGAACATAATTGCTCCAAAGGGCTCATAACAATCACAACTTGTTAGCTTCAATCAATGATGACATCCACACTCTCGTTTTAACTAAGCCCTCGTTCAAATCAATACACGGCTTCCAAAATAACTCATTACGAATTTTTGAACAATCAAGCACTATTTCTGGCACATCTAAACCCCTAATAGGCAACCACGTCACCTTTGCTTTTTTACCTAACGCATCTTCTAAAACCGCCAAAAGTTGTTTTATGCTCAAGCCAATTCCGCTCCCCACATTAAATACACCTGAACGATCAGATTCAACCGAAAGCTTGCAAGCTTGTGCGACATCCGATACATGTAAATAATCTCGCACAACCGAGCCATTTCCCCACACAGTTATCTCTTCGTTCATCAGTATTTTGTACATAAATACAGCAACCGCACCTTGCCTACGGCGCGGGTCTTGACGCTCACCATAAGGATTTGAAACGCGTAATACGTTGTATTCCAACCCGTGCAGTTTATTAAACAAAAATAAGTAATTTTCAATCGCTAGTTTTGTAATTCCGTATGAACATAGGGGATTGGTCGGATGCTTCTCTGTAACGGGAATAACCTCTGGTACACCATAAACCGTACCGCCAGAGGAAACAAATATTACTTTGCGTACTGAATGCCTAACGCACATTTCAAATAATGCGATTGATTCAACAAGGTTTGATTGAACATCAAAGATGGGATCTTCATTAGAAGATTTGGGTATAGTGCTAGATACCAAATGCACTACTACATCAATGCCTCTGGACAACACATTCTCCAATTCCCCCCGATTACCGAAGTCTGCTTGGCAAAACTCTACACCGTGAAGTAGTGAACGAAAACTCTCGGAGTAGCGATCAAGCACAACCACCTTATGACCATCAGCACAAAGCTGATCAACAACATGTGACCCCAGAAAACCACTACCACCTAATACCAAAATACGCATCTGTATCATATATATATATTGGTGTGACCATAGGCAGTCAATATTTCACTATGCATACGCTTAACTGCAAAGCGATCTAAAGCCATTAATCGTGCAGTATTTCCCAATTCAACTCTCAATGCAGCATCTCGAATTAGTAAATTCGTTTTTTCAAACATCTCCTCATCATTTTTATACACGAAACCTGTAACTCCATCCATCACAACATCCCGACATCCTACCACATCAGGTACTACTGCCGGTAGACCGAGAGCCTGAGCATCTATTAATGAAAGAGGCATCCCCTCCCAAAGAGATGTCATTACAAACACATCTGCAGCAAGCATTTCTGCCCACAAACTGTTTCTATCAATCCAGCCTGCTATCCGAACATATTGCTGAAAGTATTTCTCTTCGATTTGCTTCCTCATCTCACCATCACCGATCCATGCAAACTCTGCAAGTTCTGAAGAAATCAATGTGGAAAGCTCCCAAAAACGCCAAGGGGCTTTTTGAAAACAAAGCCTGCCCGCAGATATTACACGTACTTTATTTTGCTGAAACCTAACAGGATCAGGAATCTCTTGCACATCGGTGCAATTTTCAACAGTGCTTATTCGAAGCCGACCTACAACTTTATTAGCAATCGCTCCCTCGGTAGCAGAGGAAGCTATAATTTTTCCTCCCAAAAGCCCACCAATTACCTCCAAAGAAAAAAATATTGCGCGCTTGACCAGTGATACATCCTGCCTAAGAAATGAAAATCCGTGCGGGGAATAATATACATTTTTTTTCAATCCAACAAATCGAGCTGCAGCCCGCCCCAAAGCACCTGCTTTGGATGAATGCAAATGGATAACATCCGGCTGTAATTCCTTGAATAATTTAGCAATATCTTGAAAAGCCTTGAAATCGTCTTTCAAGGAAATATTGGTCGTCATAGGCAAAACAAGACGTGAAACGGGCATGGGAAACATCTTATCAAGTGTTTCAGATGACGGAGTATCTCGCCGAAAAGAATGCACCAGAGTTACATCAAGTCCGGCCTCTACTTGTGCTTTTATCAACTGACTTAACAGGTAAAGTACGCCCCCTCCCAAGGATTCGGTCAAATGAAGCACACGGACAGTGGGGTCCCCCTCTACTTTTTTACTCGTTGACAGCAAACTCATAGTGATGTGCTAACTAAGGTGCGATTTTGGGTAAATCCAAGCATTGTTCCAAGAATCAGTGCAACTAAAAGACGCGTTCCTGTATCTGGTGGGGAAAGAGTAAACTGGATGACTGCGCTAGCCACCATGGCAAGAGCAATTCGTATCCTTTTCTCGTGCAATCGAAACTGCAATACCTTTAATATTTTCCAGTAAAAAAACCAAACCCAAAGCCATAGAAGAGTAAGTATTGCCCCTTCATCACGCCAAAGTGATAGTAGAAATGAATGGGGATCAATTCCTTTAGCACTATCATAGATTGGAAAATCAAAAACATCCATAATCGAGCTAACCAGAGTATCAAACTCTCCTCTAGGTCCAATGATTGGGTAATCAAAAAAGTTTGTGACGGCAACAAATATCATTGATGATCGTTCAAAATTGCTCTGGCTCCCCACTGCAAGACCGATGCTATCAAACCAGTCCAACTTCAACAACAGGCTAAAGTAAGAGCCGACCACAACAACCAAATAAGCCAGAGGAACCCATCGGCCATATTTAAGAAACATTCTCGACACTTTTACTGAGAAAACAATAAGTATTGAAAGCAATGCACTGAGGACAAGACCTCGTGCTCCAACAGAGAATTCGTATACAGCCTCGAAACTCGCGATAATATATAATGGCATTAATCTGACAAGTGATCCGCGTCGAAACAACAATAATCCGCATGCAATTAATAAAATAGGAAGCACCAAGTATTTGGAGCCGAATTCTTCAGAAACGAACCTCTCAGAAAAATTCGCTAATATAACCCCTACCACCAACAACGCACCTTGGCGAGGAAACCTAGATGCGAGGTACAAGCACCCCACGAATAAAGAGGCTTTTAAGCCGAGGAATCGACCTTCACTGGAGGACAACATAAACCAGAATGATGAAACAAACATGAGCATAACAACATACAAAGAAGTTCTGGATACCTCACCCCCTTTTGAGATGGCATCTTGAAGAAACAAACCACCTCCACCAATGGCCAGTATCAATTCAAATACAACCAAGTATAATGATGTTGCCTCCATGATCTATAATATTGTATTCATAAAAAACTACAATGGAACATCATAAAAGCGAACAAGATCCTTATCGTTTAATACAGCCTTACTTTTGCGCCCCATGAAATAAAAACCGGATGCCGCATCGTATGCTGGTAAAGCATGTTTGAATAAATAATCGAAATATTTCAGATAAAAAGACGTAAATCTGCCTAATATAGTAAGATACATTTGGGCTCGTGATGAGCCACCAAAACTGCGGAGAAAATACTGCCAGGACCAAGCCAGGGCCATTCCTGGCCCGCCAGTTATACCGGCATGTATCTCCTCAAAATTACGGAAAATCCTTCTGTGTCCACGATAGGTAAATCGCATAAAATCATATCTGCCACCATGCACTTGTTGCATAAACGGCGTCTCTGCATAGATTAGACCTTCTTCGCGTAGCACTCTGTAGAACTCACTGACGCAGCGAAAAGGATCGACTACATGCTCCAAAACCGCTTGTGCGACAACCACATCGAAACTACCGTCAACAAACGGTAAATCATGGGCGTCACAAATCATTATGACCCGCTGACCAAAGGACACATCGGTTTCTACCAGTTCAAGTGCAGGGTTATTGGCAAGTAACTCAAACCCCTGACCGGTAACACCACCTCCAACAACCAGAATACGTGCAGAAGCCTTTCCATTGAGTGCTAAATTACTTAATTTCTTATAATTCGCTTTCGCAGTAAGATTGTGGCTGATTGAGGGTAAATTCTGATTGAGCCATTCAATTATCCTCCCCCTTTTCTTAAAAAAAGTAGTTTTGTCACGTTTGAAATCATCCAAAGAGAAGACACTAGAATCTTGATTGATAAATATAGGAATACCATCCACATCTGGGTAAGCTTTGTTACAGACAGGATTGATGCAAACAAAATTCTTATCTTGACGCTCAACATAGTCAAGACAAGAAGGACATCGAACTATATCCCAAGGAATAGTTTGCTTTCTCAAAACTTTATGGGTACTACTCATGGCAAGTACCCGCAACAGCAATGAATTTATCTCTGACCCCCTGAGCAACATGATGCCATGTATACTTCATTCCATAGCCATCATCAATCACAACTTGACTATTCAGATAATTAATGACTTGAACAACAGAATGACTCAAATCAATATCATTAGGTAGCACAAATGCCCAGGGTGGTGCAACCTCGGGTAACGAGCCGCCATCTGAAATAATCATTTTTTTCCCAAAAAGGCCAGCTTCAACTACTGGCAAACCGAAACCCTCGTATTTAGAAAGAAACACCAGAGCATCCATACGCTGGTAAAGCATGACAAGATAATGGTCATCCACTTGGCCAACGATCTGAACATCTGATCGCGTGCCAATGTAGCTTTCCACATCGAAGTTATGATTTTTAGTGGAACCGACCAACAAAAGGCTACCGGAATACCCACCATCCTTCAACGAAATAAACAGATCAATGATGCGCTTGATATTCTTGTGCGGACGTCTATCACCAACATAAAGAATGAACTTCTCAGGCAATGTAAACGATGATGCGTTACTCTGATAGGTACACTGTGCACTGACTATTGGCCCTTCAAGTGAAACACCTACTTTCCCAGAGAAACGCGACCCCACTTCAGTTAGCAAATCTTTTCTGGTTGTCTCAGATACGGCAAAGATGAACTTCGCTTTTCTAGCGATTAAGCCTAACATCAGTTTGAAATAAGCAATTTTTAACCAGGAGTTTTTGGTTATATACCCATGTACTTTCAGCGGAAACAAATCGTGAATTACTGTTATAGATGGTAGCCTGATGCCAAAGGGCAGGTCAAAATGAGGATAAAAATAAACATCCCCATCAAGACAATTAACAATATTTGCAAGAGAGAAATGTTGGGTTAGCGAGATTGGACGGCAAGTTACGGATATAACTCTACAGATACCATTATTCTCGTATTGCCTCAATTTTTGATAATAAAAATTATCACCTTTGGCCTCCGTATCCACCCAAATGATTACGGTATATTTAATACTATCCTCTTGGTGCATATCGAGCAATGCAAACAAAAGTTCACCAGTAAACCTGCCAAGACCGGTATATTGATAAGCCATCACCCTGCCATCGTAAATTACATGCACGCTACCGCCTCCCGGTTATTCCCATCAACCCATCTACCATTGCCCTCAATCCTCCCAGCACCAATACTTGCCTGCAAGACATTAACCTCTTGCCCAGACCAACAATGGTAGCAGCCACGAAACACAAAAGATTGAAAAGACCAAGTTGTCGGCCAATCAGCAGTCGGTTTCGAATAAGGTAATAGTCTATAGTCGCATTTCTTATTTTCAAATCCTGACTGAAGCCAGTGGAGGAACTTCCTTTGTGATACACCCTGCTTTTAGTTGCAATAGGTACTTCAAAAGGCATCCCTTTTGAAACCATCCAACTGAGCTCTTCATAATAGAGAAACAATCCTTCATTCATGAATCCAACCGAAGAGATGAAATCCCTGTGAACAACCAAAGATGCCCCCACTGGATATGTCGCCTTAACAATAGCCGGTTGCTCGTCCAACGATGCGATATCCCAGCCATCAAATTTATGTGAAGCTAAACCCATATAAAAATCAAACAGCCCGCCACAACTCTGTACCTTTGTTGGCTCATGGTAATCCATGATTGCCGTGCCACACATCATGGGGAAAGTTGGAAATTCATATACTCTTTGAAGCTCCTCAAAGGCATTTCTCTGTGGTACGGCATCATTATTAACCAGCCAGAATATTTTGCACCCTAACGATTCCAGGGCAAACCTGATTCCAATATTATTACCCGCAGCAAAACCGTTATTTTCACTCGCCGTTATCAAGAAGAAACGATTCTCGCATTTATCCAAATCAACTGCTTGTCTTAAACAATCTGAGCTAATGTAGGTAACAGCCAAGGGTTTGTCAATTGGCGGCATGACCAGAGAGATGACCATGTTATCTCTTGATTCAGGAATGATGCATAAATCACCGCGTGTCCACAGTAAAAATCTATCTACCGAGTCGTCAGTTGAGGCATTGTCGACCAAAATCACTCGTGCATGGCAACTATCCATGCGCATTACACCTTCCAAGCACTCCAAGGTATCAGGCCAATTGTTCCAATTGACGATGACAATGGCCCAATCCAAGCATTGACCTTTCACATTAATTTTCACCTAAGTTTAAGCAGTTCCATCTTAACAGAGCAATAAGCATACTACTTATCAACGTACGTGCCTGCCATTGCAAAGGGATTATTGTGCACACTTTCTGTTTTGAAATGAACAACATTTTGTTATATCAGCAACTTAGACATTTTTCATCAATGACAAAGTATCCTTTAGCCGACTGACATCATTTAAACTTAAATGATCTAGCCTGAAAAATTCGTTGACTACAGTTCGTATTGAATTTTCACTATACTTCCACCACTGCAACTCTAACAGTGCTTCTATTATTTCTTCATCAAACCTAAGGCGAAGTATTTTCGCCGGAACACCTCCGACAATAGCGTACGGGGGTACATCTTTGGTAACCACGGCTCCTGCAGCAACAATCGCTCCTGACCCAATGAAAACACCATCAAGAATGACCGCATTGACACCAATCCAAACATCGTTTCCTATCAAAATTCTTTGTCGCTCATCAAAATAATTTTTGTCAGCATATGACAATCCAAGCTGGTCTCGAGTTGAGTAGAAAACAGGGGATGTACTTAACCAACGGGTTGGATGTTGACCTACCCCTATAAAAACGTTAGCGGCAATACTACAATAACTACCAATATCTGCATTATTTATGCTGACTTTGCCTTCAATATATGTGCATCTTCCAATTGATGAGTTCATCAATAAGGAATTTCGAATTCTGGAATGTTCGGACACTTTACTATCTGCACTTATATTGGCACGAAGATCAGCCCTAAAGCCATCTACGCACTTCATGAGGTGAAGCAACCTAACTAGGCCGCTAATTTTCCTAACCACTTTATTTATCATTATTCTTGCTTACATAGATATTTTTGAAGTAAAAAACCATCTTCGTCGAACCTGATTTGCCCAATTGTGGGGACAACATTCCGAAAGATAATTGTAATAGAAGACACTTACAGGAAAAACAAGTCAGGTGATGTACACGTCCATAGGACTAGTTATTTAGTTTTCAATAATCACAAAGTCATTGTTTCGCGAATTTCGGCATCGAAATGACTACTATCTTTAGTAGCCAAAAATCAACGATGCCAACAACTAAAATCGCGCTTTAATAAATCAGACAACAGATTGATATCAGTCTTATAAGCCTCGGCAATTTCTTTAAGCATACTGTCCGGCAATGGGGTTCTAATCGAATCTACTGTGTTTAATTTAACTAATCTATTCAGCAAACCAGTTTTTAGCCTTGGAATTCTAAATGTCTCGGTAACAAAATTAACTAGGTAAAGAAACGTCGAAAGAATGTTCGATCTCGGAATCTTACTCCTGTTTCGGGGTCGAAAGTCATTTTGAAAATCATTTTCCAATCCGAGAAAAGAAAGAACTGATCTGTAAACATCACCTGAATCTCGAACGAGATCATCGTATACAATTACGTGAACTCGTTCCTTGTCAACTATACGATACAATTTCAACAATTGTTCACCAAAACAAAACCACTTAAAATAACTGGCGCCCCCCATCATTTTATTTTTCCAATCTTTCGGAAATTTCCGAGATAAAGTCAGACCACTAGTTTGCTGCTCGTAAAACAAAGACTGGATTGCATCGACTGGATTTCTAATCATAACAATAATTTTTGCATTCGGCTGGAAGGCAATAATATTTTTAATTGCAACTTCAGACCGAAAATAATTTGTCGATGCCTCACCAATACAAACTGTGTTCTTATTCGCATGAGAAAAAAATTCTAGGTATTCGTCAATACTCATCTTGTGATGATCCAAATCTTTTGCAAAAAATGAGGGCTCCTTCTCTGATGACACGCATATTTTTGGATGATAGGAGAGTACTTCATGTAAAAAAGTTGTTCCACATTTTGGAGCGCCTACAATAAAAAATGTTGGATGTACTTGACTGTGGAATTTTTCATTCATCTTCAACAAGTCATCATGAATCCAGTATGAAAAATCACGCTGCAATAATGTTGAAAGTAAATTTAAATCCGAGCGATAGCAATCCTGCATTTCTTTAAGAAAAATCGGGTCCAAGGGTGGTCTTTTAGAGGCGATTAAGTTATATTCTTCAATTAGGCGAAATATGCCTAAGCCTAGCTTTGGCACCTTCAATGATCTTCGAATATCGTATAGATAATGCAGAATCTTAGACAATAATAAGGAACGAGAAATTTTACTTTGATTGTACGCATCAAAATTTTTTCTACCGTCAAAGGGAAGATTGAGAAATTCAAGTACTTTTTCGTAGATATCTTTGGGAGATTCTTCCATTTCATCAAAATAAATGACATGAATCCGTGCAGAATCGACTTGATTTAACAATCTTTTAATTTGTGCCCCAAAACACGTCCACTCATAGATATTATATAGTCCACCACTTACGTTATATCCTTTACGCCATAAAGATTCAAAATTATCATTAGTTATCGCCCCGCGATTTTGCCACTCATAAAACAATGAATAAGCCGCATCAACCGGATTTCTTAGCATGATAATAAATTTTGCGGAAGGCTGATATTTCAAAATATTTTGAATGGCGACTTTGCTATACAAATAAATTGGAGTTGCATCACAAATTACTTTATGATTCTCATTTAGATGGGAAAAATAGTGTGCATAATCATCTATGTTTTTCGTGTTCTGCCATAGATCATTCGAAAAATAAGTTGGCTCTTTTGGTGTTGACATACACACATTAGGGTGTTCAGAAAGATATGCCGCCATTGAGGAAGTACCACACTTCGGTGCGCCTATTATAAAAACATTAGGTATAACTTGTTTCATTTTTACTTCCTTAAATCGAAAAAATGAAAAGCTGAAATACGAATTTTAAGTTTGGTATGCACAAACCACAGCGACAATGATTTTTCTGCGACCATGCCACCTCCTGAAGCTAGTGCCGCACCAATTATGCCAAAATGAGGAATGAGCAATATCCCCAGTATCACGAAGAGAGAAAGACCGAATAGAGTAGCTATCAAAACACTTCTCTCGTGCCCAGTCATACAGAGAGACAAAACGGTCGATCCAAAGATGATCGGCAAGAAATTGCACAGCGTCAGAATTGCCAATGCTTGACTGGCTTTTTTGAAAGGAGCTCCAAACATCAAACCAAGTACAGTATCACTAGCAAAGATCAACACAAGAACGATCGGCAACGCTAGCAGTGCGGTTGCTTGGGCTGACACCACGAACATCCGCTCTAGGCGACGCATGTCTCTCTGGGCATAAAGTCGTGCGGCATGGGGCGCCAGTACATAATTCACCGCAACCGTTCCAAAAGCTACCAACAAGGAAAGCTGAGCGGCTACACGGTAAAGTCCGATTTCTTCCGGTTTAACAAACCAGCCCAATAACAAAATATCAGCTTGTGAACTGATAGCACCTACCCCAGCTAGAAGAGTAAACGGTAACAGACTTTTTGCCCATTGGCGAGTTTCGAATATCGGGGGGGCTTCACTAGATTGAGGTGGCATTCGTGCGCGTAACAGCACAATCCCTACCATCATAGCAAATGCTGTAGCTACAACATTAAGTGTCATGGCAAACATTGGTGTCAATGAACCACCACCCAATATTACCCACCCCAATAATAAAACCATAGCTCCAGGCCGAACAACTTGATCTGGAAACATTCCTATTGCGATGTAATGCAACCCGCGCAAGATAGCACCTCGAACCTCAGACAATGCCATAAGTGGCAAAAGTATGAAGCCGACCATTAAAGCGCCCCCGTCAATAATACTTCTGTTTCCAGCTCCACCAAAATGGATGTATGCATAACCTCCAAAAGCAACGATAGCGCTGAAAATTAGTACTGTTTGGTTAGCGCGTAAAACTACCCCCCGCAATTTACCCCATTCCTTATGCCCTTCATATATAGCAACTTCCCGAACAACCAAGGCTGGAATACCCAGATAGACTGGTATTGTTAAAGTGCCTATCAATGCCAGAGAGTAACTATAAACTCCTAATTGCGCTACACCTAGCAAACGTGCAAGTAAAATGCTAGTTACAAACCCAAGCAGAGATGCAACTATTCTCAGGCCAGAGCTGCCAAGCGCACTGCGAATGATCTGCCCACCCAAGTTGTCAGACATCAAACGCTGGGAGAGCCTATTTAGTAGGTATCTAAATTTAGGCACGACCAAGCAACCTGCGAATACGTCGCCAACCAATAATACCGGTCTTACCAAATATTGTATAAAAAACCTCCCTCCGGCCAAGAATCGTGCGATTCTTTAGAAAAAAAACCAGACGGTCAAGAAATGGTTCCTCATCGACATTTTGAAGCCACTGGTAAAACGACATTTTTTTTTCCAGCATGTCTATTAGCTCTAATTGATCGTCAATTTGAATCTTTTTTATTGAAAGCATCCAGTGCATCATATTGTCGCGTCGCACTGGTTGATTGACTTTAAACTGTGCAAAGAACAAATCATCCGACATACGGTTGCGTAACCATGCACTCATAGACTCTGAATGAATTCGGTACTTATAGGTTTTAACAGAAGAAACCAATGTTCCGCCCAACAAAAGTCCCCTGAATCCCATTTGATCATCTTCGTTGGGTAGCGTTGCTGGCAAGGGGCCAAATACTGTAAATAAGTTTCGCCGCCAAACACCCATTTCCCCTCCAGCAGGAGGAAAGCCATGTCTTATGGCATGTTTGATAGTTACTGTATTGCCAGAATGCAAGGTGTCCTTGTAATTGATTTCCTTAATGGGTTTCCCCTGCTCATCAACCACGTATCTCGATGTCACAATATGATTTACGGTTGGATTTTTGGCAAATAGCTGTTCGATATGTGAGAGTGCATTAGGCAAATATACGTCATCTCCTGCAAAACATACGATCACATCAGAGTCGGTATGGTCAATTGCATTTTGATAGTTTGTATTGATACCTCTATTCTTATCCGACAAGAGAAGAATACATCTCTCTTCCAACCCATGTGATCGCACATATTCAACGATAATTTTTCGAGTGTCATCGGTGGATCCGTCATCTGCAATGACAACTTCATCTGCGGGCCGAGTCTGTTGAAATACACCATCTAGAGCTTCAACAATGAAGTTAGCGTGATTGTAAGAAATAACGATTGCAGCAATTCTCATAATAACTATCTTTGCTCTCTTGGAATTTCATCTTCTGAGTAAGAAGCGCGTTTTATTTCATGGGTACTACAGACAGAAATCACAAGGTTCGTCTGTGATTCGTTCATCCCAGGAAACATAGGCAAACTCAACACCTCATCATGAATTCTTTCAGCAATAGGAAAGTTACCTTTATTGTATCCATAATCTGAGTATGCCTGTTGAAGGTGGGGTGGAATCGGGTAATGAATCATGGTAGCGACCCTGGCTTCACTCAATTTTTTCTGTAGTTTTTCACGTTGCTGATCTCGTACCACAAACAAATGCCAAACGGGATCAGCCCACTCTGGAACACAGGGTAAAATAAATTTACTGTTTTTGAGAGCACTCAGATACGCAGATGCAATCACCTTGCGCTGACCATTCCATTCTTCCAGCTTTCTCAGTTTCTCGCGCAAAAATGCCGCCTGCAATTCATCCAATCGCGAGTTAAAACCTTTCACATCGTTTTGATATTTTACTCGCGAACCATAGTTGCTTAACACTCGGACTTTTTCTGCCAAATCTGGATCATTGGTAGTCACCGCTCCACCATCGCCAATTGCCCCCAAATTTTTTCCCGGGTAGAAACTAAATCCTGCGGCATCGCCCAATGTACCAACACGTTTGCCCTTGTAGAGTGCTCCGTGAGCTTGTGCTGCATCTTCAACGACCTTAAGCTTGTATTTTTTGGCAATCGCGTTAATCGCATCCATATCAGCGGGTTGACCATACAAATGCACGGCAATGATGGCTTTAGTGCGCGTTGTAATTGCTTGCTCGATTAACTCAGGGTCAATATTATATGTACGCTCATCGGGCTCTACCGGGACGGGTGTTGCACCCGCATAGCTTGCTGCTAACCAGGTAGCGATATAAGTATTGGAGGGCACAATTACTTCGTCTCCTGCACCAATACCGTAAGCTCGCAATATCAGGTGCAGTGCTTCCAACCCATTACCCACCCCGATGCAGTGTTTTGCTTCGCAATAATACGCAAACTCTAGCTCAAACTGTTTGACTTCATTGCCAAGGATGTACCAGCCGGAATTAAGGGTGCGGTCAAACGCGGCCTCAAGCTGAGGGCGAATTTCGAAATGTTGTGTTTTGAGATCGAGGAAAGGAACTGTGAGTTCCACATTTTCATCTTGAATTAATGATTGTAAAAACTGAACCGGACTTATGGAACTTGAAGAACGCGCAATAAACTGTTCGTTACGGCTAATAATCTTGGCTTCAATTAATTTAGCGGCACATTCGATTTGGTAATCCATAAGGTCAAATTGCGCAAGTGGGCTTTGCCAATCATGCGTTGAGGGAGTTTTAAGTACCGTTACGCGTTGACGAAACAACGCCCAAACTTTCCAAGCTTCTGATAGCGTTATATTGGCACGAGAACATTCTTTGCTATAAATATATTCTATGGTGCATAATTGATGCGCTGCAAGGTAAATCGTCCAATCATTTTTAATAAACGAAATATAGATTTCTTCATAATAAGGATTAACTTGTGCTCGTTTTAGCAAAACATCCAAAACAATGTTAGTGTCCCACAAATATAATCTAGGCATGTTTTTCTAGCCAATATTCTTGAATTAGTTCACGATCAGTTTTTCCGAGTACATATTCATATTGTTTGCCAAAAGATGCGTCTTGCAATTTCTTAAACCGTATATATTCATCAGGATATTCGCTGTTAAAAGGCTTTGACTCATCGTCCCCTAGCATTTCGGCTGCTTTACCTTGAGAGGCCATTCCTTCATCAACAACTTCTATATCCGGTAAATCAATTTTTATCGTAAAACGATTATGGGCAAAACGATATGGCATGGGAAAAATCACTCGCCCATTGTCATAAATCGCCTCTACTAGCATGTTGAACTCCTTTTTAATATTATGTTCATCTTCAATAACCGCCTGCATATCAGATTCTTCATTCGGCGCATGTTTGCGAGCCGCTCAAACAGCTATTCCTCTTATAAATTTACTCTAACTGCAGCAAGAAACAGGTCGTAGTCATGAATATAATCCGTTTCGTCATAGTGCTCAGATGCGAGTACCATACACACCCCGCCAGATGAGAAATTATCTAAATAGCGCCACATCATCGGGCAGACATACAGCCCATAGAAAGAGCGATTTAAATGAAATCGTCGCTTTTGTCGACCATCGTCTAGCGTGATATCAAAGCTTCCCGACATAGCCACAATAAACTGATGCAAGTTTTTATGGGCATGGGAACCACGATCAGAACCTCCCGGCACATCGTAAAGGTAATAGACCCGTTTTATGTCGAATGGAATATGTTGTCCACCCTCAATAAATGAGAGATTGCCGCGTGGATCATTGATTCTTGGGAGTTCAATCAGCCTGCAGTTTTCAATACTCATCTCATCTTCATCATCTTCAAATAATAATCTACCATGTAGATACCTTTAGCTTTTAACATGTTAACCCAAATAAACTCAATAGACGCCCCGGTCGGCTTGCAGGAGCGGAAATGAACTATTTGGGTTAACGTTCTAGCGAAATTAATGATCAACAGCGATTCTTTTTGATCCTTTTGATCTTAGTTGAGTGACAAGACCGCGATGCATCATTTCTTCGATGACCTGTTGTACACAGGCATCTAGTTCTGAACCCCCTGTGTTAATATTGAGTTCAGGTTTAAGCGGTGCTTCGTAAGGTGAGGTGATGCCTGTAAATTCGCTGATTTGCCCTGCTCGTGCTTTTTTGTACATTCCTTTAACGTCGCGCGCCTCGCAAACTTCAATAGGTGCGCTACAAAATATTTCGATGAAGTCCCCATGCTCGACCATACCTCGCACGCGTTCACGATCAGCACGGTAAGGAGAGATAAAGGCTGTCAGCACGATCACACCTGCCTCCATAAATAGCTTAGCTATTTCACCGATTCGGCGAATGTTTTCTTCACGATCTTTAGTTGAAAAACCCAAGTCACTACACAGACCGTGACGCACATTATCTCCATCCAATACAAATGTACGACATCCCATCTGGTACAAAGATTCTTCAACCGCATGTGCCACGGTGGACTTGCCCGCACCTGAAAGACCGGTGAACCAGAGGATGGCTCCACGATGTCCATTCTGAGCTTCGCGACGCGCACGAGTCACTGTAGCGTGATGCCAGACAACATTCGGCGATGCAGTTTTAGGTTCGTTACTCATTAAAGTCCTTAATCAGATTAGGCAATTCTTTATCCATCGCCGCAAATACGAAAAATTCTGGATTGTGCAAGTCTGGTTTGTTATACGTCAATTCATTACCCTCACGGTTATGAACTACACCGCCCGCAGCACGAACTACCGCATGTGCGGCCGCTGTATCCCATTCCATAGTTGGCCCCAAGCGCGGGTAAAAATGTGCAACTCCTTCTGCAACCAGGCATAACTTGAGTGAACTTCCCATGCTGATGCATTGGAATTCGTCCAATTTTTTAAGCAGCGCTAAAGTGCGTTCGTCACTGTGTGAACGGCTGGCAACAACTTTTATAGACTGGCCTGCTATATGAGGTAGGACGCGAATGGTATGAGATTGCTCACCATGCTGGACAAATGCTCCCACATTACGGGCTCCGTAATAGCACACACCAAGTGCGGGAGCATAAACAACGCCCAATACGGGCTGACCGTTTTCGATAAGGGCTATGTTAACGGTGAATTCGCCATTGCGTTTGATGAATTCTTTGGTGCCATCAAGCGGATCGACTAGCCAGAAGCAAGACCAAGTTTGGCGTTCTGCATAGGCTATCTGGGCAGACTCCTCTGAAAGTACCGGCCAGCCCAAACCCAATTCATCCAAACCTTTCGCGATAATTCGGTCAGAGGCTAAATCGGCCTGAGTCAAAGGCGAATTATCAGCTTTGACCTTCACAGCACAAGTCGTCTCGGTATAGATATCCAGGATAGCTTGACCTGCCTTAAAGGCTAGGGCAACTATTTCTGGTAGTAGTTTACTAAACATGAATGTGAATGCCATCTTTTAAATTCGATTCTTTTCGGTGCATGAGTCAAATGGACAATTTAGTTTCGATCATTATGGATTTATTTCTCTTGCTTTAACCGGCCAGCGTTAGTTTTGCAAATTGATAACAACTCGCATACGTTATTCTTGACGTGTTTTGCCTTTTGGCCTGAAGCGAGTTGAGGATTTTAGTCATCGATGGTTTCGCTAACCTACCTGCTTAAGATGGTTTAAGTCAAGATTTATAGAATAGAGCGCTATTCTCTAAACCTGATAGCATTATGTAACTCTACGATATGAGCAGCTTGTTCGGGTTGTCGTCTTGCTTTTATCATGTTTTCACGCATGAAAGCCCATATCATCGCTAGAAAGAATGCCATTAGCGTTGCCAAAATAACAATCAAGCTGCGCATGGGCTTGGATTTCTTCTCCGGTACGACCGCCTGATCCAGTATCTGAATTAACGGGGCATCTTTAGCTTCATCCATAGTAGCAGCCGCAAACTGGGAGGCTGCAAGTTGATAGATTCCTTCCCTGTATTTTAAATTCCGCAATGCATCCATGTATTGAAGGCTAGTGCTAGGTGTTTTATCGAGCATCACCTCAGCATCTGTCAAGTTGTCTTTGGCTGGTTTCATCTGTTTCTCAAAAAACCGTCTGCGTGATGAAGCTTCAGTTAGTGCAAATGTCTGCATCAATTTATTGAGTTCCTCGATATATCCATTCGCCAAGTCTGCTGCACGCTGTGGGTCTTTATCTTCCACCTCAACAGTTATTACACCGTCCTTACCGGAAGTTATAGTGGATTCCTTTTCAAATTTAGTGAGCGTATCTATCATGGTTTTTTTTTGATAAACCGTTTTCAGGTCAAATCTAAGCACCAGTATTTCCATGATTTTACGGCTTTTCAGCATCGCAATATAAAGTGCATTGGGATCCTTCAATCCCAAAGCGCTCCCAGCCGCACCGGCTAATCCACCCAACTGGCCCAACATGATTGCATTGACCGAAGTGGATTGGTTCGACTGAGGGGGAAGAATTTTAGTTGTGCCAGTGTAGATATTGGGTAGCAAAAGCGAAATACCTATTGAAAGCAAGGCGGAAACGAACGTCACGCGTAAGATCATCCTTTTTTGCTTTGCGATTACGATCATCAAATCGAGCACGTTGATCTCGTCTTTGGCAGGCAACTGAGGGGGGATTATGGATTGGGTAGAATCAGATGAATCGGTCATAAAGTCAGGTTCAAGAGGCAAGGTTCAAGTTAGGAAAAAAGGAAATTCAGGTACATCGGCATGGTCAAAGGTTCAATTTAGGAGAAAACCAGCAATTCAAAGATTATAAGGGCAGAGAAGCATATGAGCAATGTTTTGTCTAGCCTGTGTTGCGAGTTTTTGATCTGTCAGTCCGATTTTGTAGCACGACATCTGTCCGGTTGTCATATAGCCCAAGGAGGGCGATATGAAACCGACAAAAGTGCTACAGGAGATACGGAAGATGAGATTCGAGGAAGCGTATGAAGGCTGGAATGAAGGGCGGCTGACACAAGCTGAGGCGGCACGGATACTGGGAGTTTGTGAACGTAGTTTCCGGCGCTACATGGTGCGTTATGAAGCAGACGGGTTGGATGGGCTGATCGACCGTCGGCTGGAACAAGGCTCGAACCGGCAAGCACCGGTAGATGAAGTGATGGGGCTGACCGATGAGTACCGGAGCAAGTATATGGGCTGGAACGTCAAGCACTTCCATAGCCTGTACAAGCGCACGGGAGGCACGCGCAGCTACACATGGGTCAAAAAGCGTCTACAGGAAGCGGAGCTGGTAGCCAGGTTCAAGAAGCGCGGTGCCCACAGAAAGCGGCGCGAACGCTCCCCTTTGCCGGGCATGATGATCCATCAGGACGGTAGTACCCACGAATGGGTGTTCGGGAAGAAGTGGGACTTGATCGTCACGATGGATGATGCCACCAACTGGCACTACTCGATGTTTTTTGTCGAGGAAGAAGGCACGGCAAGCAGCTTCCGGGGCGTGCAGGATGTGATTGAAGCGCGCGGCCTGTTCAGTTCGTTCTACAGCGACCGTGGCAGCCATTACTGGCATACGCCGGAGGCGGGTGGCAAGGTAGACAAAGAGAACCTGACCCAGTTTGGCCGGGCCATGAAGCAATTGGGCATCGAGATGATCCCGGCCTATTCACCCGAAGCGCGGGGGAGATCGGAGCGCGCCTTCGGCACTCACCAGGGGCGCTTGCCCAACGAATTGGCCGCTGCGGGCATCACCGACATGGAAGCCGCCAACCGCTACCTGCGGGAGATCTATCTACCGGCATTCAATGCCGAGTTTGCATGCCCGGCGCAGGAAGAAGGCTCGGCCTTCGTGCCCTGGATCGGCGGCAGCCTCGACGACATTCTGTGCGAGCAGCATGAGCGCACGGTGAGTCCGGACAACTGCGTGCGTTTTGAGGGGCTGATCTTGCAGATTCCGGCGGATCGCCATCGCTGCCACTATGTGAAAGCCAAAGTGCGGGTGCATTGCTATGCCGATGGAAATCTGGCCGTATTCCATGGGCCGCGCAAACTGGCCGACTACAACCTGGAAGGAAAAACACTCATGGAGGGATTAAAACAGGCCGCTTGAACCGTCCGCCAAGCGCGCCGCCGAGTGTGTGAATCAGCTTCGGGCTACGCCCTACGCAGCTTCACACACTCGGCAAAAAAGCGGACAATTCATGTGCTACAAAACCGGACAATTCTAAAAACCCGCGACATGTTTTGTCTAGCCTGAAAATTGTTTTGCCTGAATGCTTCATAAAATTTTGTGCCAAGCAATTTTCATCGTTCTGTAGGTATTTTTTAGGGTGTGCGGGATCGACTCGCGAGCCAACTGTGACATATCACGGTGACAGCAACACTGGTAAATTCTTTGAATTGTCAGATAGCTATGGTGCACGAAAAGAATCGTTCCCATATAAATAAACCTTATTTGATTTGAGTCTACGTGTTGATTTCGGTAAAATTGTATCTTATGAACAAAATAATTATTACCGGCGGTGCCGGATTTATCGGTTCAGCAGTCATACGCCAATTCATCGCGGAAACCACTGCGACAGTCATCAATGTGGACAAGCTGACCTACGCCGGCAATCTGCAATCTCTATATTCGGTTGAGGATCACCCTCGCTACCGCTTCGAGCAGGTGGATATTTGCGATGCCGCCGAAATCGCCCGCCTGTTTCGCGAACACCAGCCGGATGCGGTGATGCATTTAGCCGCCGAGTCTCACGTTGACCGCTCCATCAGCGGCCCCGCAGCCTTTATCCAAACCAATATTGTCGGCACTTATACCCTGCTGGCAGCGGCACGGGAATATTGGAGCAATCTGCCTGACGAGCGCAAAAATGCATTCCGC